>ERZ808240.1193-NODE-1193-length-32916-cov-5.122699_pt1 | contig 32916 bp, 32 predicted proteins | sample MGYA00521084_ERZ808240 | MGnify/ENA primary metagenome ERZ808240 (study PRJEB31516, sample SAMN03275571) | gut metagenome | biome: mammalia-associated habitat; material: feces | host: Papio cynocephalus | place: Kenya | collected 2012-08-06 ... | reverse complement strand
AACGGAACGGGGGATAACGGAATGGCTAAAAGCAAGGCTTTAAGGAAGATTCTGTTTGTGGCAGGCGGAGTGCTGTGCTGCCTGTTTGTGCTCATGCTCATCTGCAATCTGACGATTATCATTAAGGGCGTGATACACCCGGAAACGCCGCCGTCGGTATGTGGGGTCACGCCGATGGTCGTGCAGTCCGGCTCGATGAGCGGTAACGCGGAGGATCATATCGAAGTGGGGGATCTGATCTTCACGGTGAAACCCGATCCGGCACAGCTGAAAGTCGGTGATATCATCTCCTATATGGAGGGAAACATTGCCGTCACGCACCGCATTGTGGACATCAAGACCGGTGCTGACGGAAAACGCAGCTTTATCACCAAGGGCGATGCCAACAATACCGAGGACCCGGCAGTCAGCGAGGATGCGGTATTCGGTCTGTATCGAGGGCGTATCGCCAAGCTCGGCGATTTCGCTATGTTCCTGCAGAAACCGCTGGGTATGGCGGTGTTCATCGGAATTCCGGTCTGCGCGTTTATTGTGTACGATATTATCCGCCGCCAGAAAAGCGCCGGAAAAGCCGATAAGGAAAATGAGACGCTGAGAGCGGAGCTGGAAAAGCTCCGGGCGGAAGTCGGGAAGAAAACCGATGAGCCGTAATTCCAAGGTATATACTGCCGACGCGGCGCCACAGCCGCACGAAACAGTGATATATAAACCGTGAGGGCGGTTCCTCACAGCCGGACGGCTATCATCTCATTGCAAGCGGATGGTCGGCTGTCGCAAAAATTCCATCAAATCAAAGGAGAAATGCGTAATGACGACAAAGAAAAACTGGATGGTGAGAGCGATCGTTCTCATGCTTGCTCTCGTGCTGATCACATCGTGCTTCGTAGGCGGCACCTTTGCGAAGTATGTAACCAGCGGCAGCGGAACCGATACTGCGCGTGTTGCCAAGTTCGGTGTGACGGTCGGCGTGGAAGATAACACCATGTTCAAGACTGAATACGCAACCGACGATGACAATGCCAAAGCGAAAATTGCATACTCGGTTGTGACCGATCCGAACGGCGACCAGAAAAAGCTTGTTGCTCCCGGCACCAAAGAGGATGGAACACTGACATTCTCTGTTACCGGCAAGCCCGAGGTTGCCGTGAATGTCAATCTCGTTCTTGACGTACAGAGTGATGTGTTTCTGAAAGCCGGAACCTATAAGGACTATACCAATACAGCTGAAAACTTCACTCTGGCTGAGGAGTATACGCCTGTTGTGTTCACTTTGAAAAAAGGTGAAACCGTAGTTGAGGAAGGCACGCTGGCCGTTATAGCGGAAAAACTCAAAGAACTTTCCGGCGACTGTGAAGCCAATACCGACCTCAATGACAAATTCGGCACGTATACGCTGTCTTGGGCATGGGCTTTTGACGGCAACGATCAGGCGGATACTTTGCTTGGCAATCTCGCCGCCGGCACAGCTGAGGGAATTGATAAAGGCAACTACTCGACCGATATTGACTTTACCTTTACCGCGACCGTAACCCAGATTGATTAACATACAGCCTTTCGGGGCTGCTGTACCAACGGATATCCCCCGCCATGTGGCGGGCGGGGGATATCTTCGGGGGATAGGCAAAATTTTCGGAGTGGGTTCGGAAGTTTTGCCTATGACCCGAAGGAGTAGCGAATTTTGGTCAAAACCTATGACATTCCACCGGAGAGGCTGTCTATGATGCATACGGTCAAACTGCGGGAATGGATTTTTCCCGTGATCTTAATACTGTTTATATTGCAGGTCATGCTGCTGCCGGTCATGATCGGTATCACCTATGCGACCCGCAGCGAGCGGCCGGAACATATCCTTACCTACATGACAGGGCAGCTTGTCTGGGATAAGGATACTGCGGTGCGCCCTGACGGTTCAGCCGGACTATCCTTCTTCGAGGTTTTCTATCGGAATGTCCGCGGGGAAGATGCCGAAAAGGTGTTGGCACCGGGGACGGAAAAGGACAGTGTGATCCGTCTCCAAAACAACACAAAGCGGAATGTGGGATATACGGCGGTTCTGTATCGGTTGTCCGATGTGCCGGAGCTGAATATCCATGCAAGTCTTTCGGGAGAGGGGTTTGCGGATACGGCGGCGTATCCTCTGCCCGCGAAAATTGAAAAAAGTGCGGTCATTCGTGCGGTGGACGGATCGCTCGGTGCAAGCCAGATGCAGGATTTTGATATTCATTGGTCCTGGGCGTTTGAGGACGAAGCGGATACGGAGGCCCGGGACAGGCTCGACACCTATCTGGGGGATAAGGCCGCTGGCGGAGCCGCTGATGAAGCAACACTCGGCTTTTATCTGGTGGTGCACGACGGCGGCGATGTTGCACCGAAAACCGGAGACAATACGCCGCTTTGGGGATATGTGGTTCTGATGCTCATCAGCGGCGGCGTGACCGTGATCCTGGCAGTCACACGAAAGAGGAGAAATCGGAATGAAGGGTAAACGGTTTCTCCGCTGCGCCGGACGGGTCTTGCGTGCTGCGGCGCTCTTTTTGATCACGGTGCTGCTGGTCGGAAACATCTATTTGCTTGCCGCGAAGAATATCTTCGGGCAAAGGGAACCGACTTTTTTCGGATTTTCCTCTGCGGTTGTGCTGACCGGCAGTATGTCCGGCTCGATCGAACCGAACGATATCGTGCTGACCCGCAAACAGGATCGTTATACCGTTGGTGACATCATCACGTTTGTGTCGGAGGGCTCGTCCGTGACGCACCGGATTGTTGCGGTCGATGAGAAAGGCTATCATACAAAGGGGGACGCCAATAACACGGCGGATGCCCTGCCGATCGACCAGACAGCGGTGATCGGGAAAGTAATTCTTGTGATTCCGAAGATCGGCGCTTTAATTCAATTTGTGCGAACGCCCCTCGGCATTCTCTGCTTTTTCGGAGCGGCAGCGCTTATCCTGGAATTTCCGCACATCGTGACCGGTCTTAAAATACGTAAGGATCAGCAGTAAATTCACAAAGGAGGGCGGAAAATGGAACACGGGCGCAAAAACGTAACCGGGCGCAAAGGCAAGCTGCCGTTTTCCGCCGTCTTGCTGTACCTTTTACTAATTGCCATTTTGCTGTCGGGCGTGACATTTTCGAGATACGTGACCGGTACCACGGTGGGGGATGCGGCGCGGGTCGCCTATATGAAAAACATTACGATTGTGGAAGAGGGAAATTTCACTAAGCCGAATGAATGGATCATAACCCCCGGTGTCGATATGCAAAAGAGCGCTACCGTGCATTTCAAAGGCAGCGAAATGGCGTGTTATGTCTTTCTTAAAATCGAAACGACCGGATGGGTGAGAAAAACCGATAACTATTCATATGTTTGCAGACTCGGCGGCACGGAAACGCTCTCCTGGAGCGTGGATAAAGGCTGGAGTTTCCTTTCCGGGGAGGACGGCGCAGCGGTGTATTATCGCATTGTGAGCGCGAATACGGAATTGACTGCCGAGGTGCTTGCGAATAACGGAACCATTACCGTCAGTGATGATTTGACACGCACGCAGCTGGGCACGCTGCCGGCGGATATGGCCATGGATATCGAAGCCACAGCCATGCAGTACCACGGTCTGCCCGATGACCCGGCATATACCGAGCGGGATCGTGCCGCGGCTGCCTGGAATCTTGTAAAATCCAGATAATGACCCGCCAAAACGCGGAGGTGATACGATGAAGCACGCAAAGACCAAATCTCATATTGCTAAACACGCCCGTAAAGCCCCGGTGCTTTCCGGGCATAAAGGACTTTTGTCGGTATTTTTGTGCCTTGCTATGATTTTGGGGAGCTTTGGCGCTTATCCGACGGTGGCGGTGACAGGCTCGGAATTAAAGAGCGTGACGGTTCTGCATGAGGGCAAGAAGGTCGATCACCTGACATTGCCGGAAAGCGAAAGAGCCGAATTGACCGCTGTGTGTGTTCCGGCCCCGGAGGGCACGGTGTATCAGTGGCAGATTCTGGCCGATCCGCAGAATGAAACATGGGCGAATATTTATGACGGCACGGCGGAGCGGCTCACCGTTTCGTACGCTCTGGTGCAGGCGCTTCTGGATGTTTCCGGCAGCGCCTATGTTCGTTGCCGCGCGACCTTTAGCGGAGACCAGTGCGTGTCCTCTCCGGTGTGTGTGACCGTGGAATACTTGCCGCCGTTCGGTGAGGGGGCGGCGGCATCGCTGACGGGATCGCAAAAGCTCCAAAAGAGTATGCGCGTGGCGGCGGCACAGGAAAACAGTGAAGATCAGATGGTCAACATCTCCATCAACTACCTGGACGGCGTTTCGGGGCTGGCCATTTACAGCTCCTACACAGGAAGCGTAAATGTCACCAGCGAGGAGTATGTGGCAACGGTTATTTCGCCGACCTATTTGGGGTATGAGCCTCGGTATAATGCGGCGAATCCCGCCGCGACCCTGCCGGACACCAGTGGTAGGGATCACAGAAATGCCTTTCCGGATTCGGCGCCCACGATCAATTTGATAATTCCGAAAGGTTATGCGCAGTCCCGATACGTTGTCAACGTCTACTATTTTGCCAGCGATGTGCCCTATGCGGCGCGCTATTTTTTCCAGAATATCCACGACGATCAATATACCGAAAATGTGGATCTGTATAAGACCGGTACGGCGAAGACCGGCACGATCATCTCCGATCAGGATCTGGCTGTGGATGAATCTCTCACGGTCGGTTTCACAAAGCTCCATCACTACCCCGAGGCGGTGGCGGCGGACGGCTCGACCGTATTTGAATGCTATTATGATCGCAACTACTGTATGCTGAAATTCGACGTCAACGGCGGTTACGGCGTGGAGCCCATCTACGCCCGCTACGGCACACCGTTTTTGGTGAATGAACCGACGCGCCACGGCTATGTGTTTGCCGGATGGGATAAGCAGGCGGCGGACGGCACATACGACGGGGTGAAAGACGCGCTGCCCGCGACTATTCCGAATGAGAATCAGACCTACCGGGCCATATGGGAGCAGGCGGACACCACATACAATGTCGCCTATTGGTTGCAGAATGCGGATGACGATGACTATGCCTACATCGGCACGAAAACCATGAGCGCCAAGTCCGGCAGTACGGTCAAGGTCGGCGGTGATAACGCTAAGATTACGGATTTGTTGATCTGCGGGAATACGGAGACAGACCATACGCATACCGATGACTGCAAATTGAAGCATGCAAAATATTATGAGCTGGATGCGGAAAAAAATAAAGATATTTCCGTCACCGTCAACGGCAACGGCTCTACCGTGCTGAATGTGTACTATACCCGGAAGTATTACACCCTGCGGTTTATCTATGCGAAAGAAACCAGTGCAGGCAGCATCCAAGTCGTCGGCGGCAGCACCTACGGTTTCGGTAATGCCAACAATAACACAAGCTGGCTAAACAAGGATTACTCGTTGGATGAGCTGCTGAATAATGTGAACTCTGGGCAATGGGGCGAAGTGAAAGAGTTGCCCCAAATTGACTCGAATGGGGCAAAATATGTGACGGGTGCCTATCCGGAGTCGAAGAACGGCGTTCTCACGGGCGTTAACTACCATTATTTTGAGATCACGGCGCGCTTTGGCGCGGATCTGACTGAACTGTGGCCGACGGATGTGTTCGGCAGAGTCCCGGTGAAGGATCCGTCCACGCATACGAAAAACAACGCCAATTCTGCAACGGACAACGACGGCTGGGGGAACTATGCCTATCTTGCCGGCTGGAACGGCGAGTATAAGGTGCAGTATTCCATTGATAATTCCAACAGTACCGTTAAGGGCCTGTATCAGAAGCTGGATGAGCACGTCCTGTTGGGAAGCTATAACGGTACCGAATATACGTATGAGGACGGTGGTGTAAAGCGGCAGACCACAACCCAAGCCACCAAGGACAGGCAGGAGGTCAGCTCCAATGTGTGCTATTTTCTCGGTTTCTTCGATAATGGCGCCAATATCAGTTGGAGCGTTCCCCGGCAATGGACCTACGATTTGTATGTGCCGGTGTTTGAAAACGAGGTGCCGAAAGGCTCGGCGCTGTATAAAGCAATCATCGACGCAGCGAGCGCCAATCTGACGCAGGTCCGCTATACGGATAAGGCCACCGGGGGAGTTTTTACGTTCAATCGGGAAACGACGGACCGTACGTATACAGATCCCGATACAGGCAAGGTGTATTACTATTATAATGAGACAATTTATCGTTTATATGACCGGGTTAGTGCCAGTGATGATAACGTCAGCAAGAATTCCAATGGCACAAACGGTCAAACGCAGACGACCTTGAGTGGGTTTTCTTTCAATCGCAGTGAAGCCGGCAATGAAGTTCCTAAGCGGTGTCAACAGATGTTCAACGGAGAACTGGCGGACGGACGGCTGTCATTCACTTCACGGTTTTTCTATACCCGCGAGCCATATAAAATCACCCTGCACAGTCATAATACGGTATACAAGACCTTTTCGGTGCCTTTTGACAGCCCCATGAACGACAAGATGCTCGCGGACGGCCAATTGTTGACGCCCCCCTATCCGGATACGCTTGAGAAAAACGCTTACTACTTTGACGGCTGGTACGCCAGCCCCGAATGCATCGACGGTACCCACTACGAGCCGGCGGGCAACTATGTAATGCCTGCCACCGATGTGGTGCTGTATGCTAAGTGGGCGCCCACAAAGCACACGGTGCGGTTTTTCCGGACCCGTGACGATATGCTCCGGTATACGGCGGGGGATACTTCCGTCAAGCCGATCGAAGAGAAGAAAGTGCCGCATGGCAATGTGCTCGGTACTGTGGATAATCCCGAGGATCAGTCCGGTTATCACTATACTTTTGGCGGTTGGTTCTATGAGGAGAACAGCAAGCGCCTTGCCTATACGCCGCTGGATACGCCGGTGGTCAAGGACATGAATGTGTTTGCCTCCTGGGGGTCGATGACGGCGCAGCCGTACCGCATATACTATGCGCTCCACGATCCGGAAACGACCCCCGAATGGATCGGGTTGCTTTCCGTCGCTGCGGATGCCCCCGGGGATAATGGGGTGTACACCGTCACAAACGGAACGGTGACGCGCACCTATATTTATCTTGCCTCCGACAAAAAATTCCATTTGCGCATAGCGGACGATTCTCACGGCTACGCCTATCAGGGCAGCACCCGTACCTTTGTCCCGAAAGTCGGCGATCCGTACGATCAGCTGTATAGCGATTACAGTAATGGCTACTATCCCACGCTGGCCAGCCACTCCATCACCATGGAATATGAAGAGAATAAAGAAAACCCGGAGCACAATGTGTTCACGTTTACCTATGTGCACGTTCCGAGCGTTGACTATCGCGTAGAGTATCGGTATGCAGACACGAATAAGGAGATCAGCGACCCCGTGACAAGAACCACGTCGGATGCCGTGATCACGGAGCGGTTTAAGACGATCGCCGATTACATTCCCGACGCATTCTTTAAGCGGCTGATCCTGGCGGTGGAAAAGGACGAGAATGGCAACTATGTCGGCGCATCCACCAATGTGGTGGTGTTCTACTATTCTAAGAATACCACCAGCGCGTATTATGCCGTGCATTATATGCTGCAAAATATCGGCGCGGACACCGCACTGGATAAGAATGCGAACGGACAGTATAAAAACTACACCGAGTCTTCTGCGCATACCGAGGGGATCGGCGATGTGGGTCAGGTCTGTGCGATCCCGCCGCAGACCTTTAGCGGATTCACGGTGCAAACGACCGCAAGGGTGATCAGTGCCGATGCAACCGGAACGCAGAAAGAAGACCCCCTGCCCATAGAGAATGACGGAAATCCCCATTTCAACATCACGGTGTCGCAGGACGGCACAGAGCTGTATATTTTCTACACCCGGAAAATTCAGGAGTACAAGGTCTACTATCTGAAATACGGCACGGATATTCGCGATCTGCCGTCATTCACCGCCTCCTCGGAGGGGGTGCTGAGGATTGACGGCCCCAAGTCGGCGCAGTTTGGTGAAACGGTAACGGAATCGGCAGAGAAGGTGTCTTTCGGCGGATGGACCTGCGTCTCCGCGCTGTTGCAGTCGATACAGATTCGGTCGATCAACGAGCAGAACTATATTGTCTTCTACTATGCGCCCGTACAGCGAACCATCGAATATAAGACCTGGGTCTATGGCGGGGGTACGCTGGACAATACGATCGAGGTTTTTAACGGAGAAAATGTGGAGATCAAAGGCTCGACACCGACGGCGCTGGAGGGCTATACGTTTTCCGGCTGGTATCTGGATGAGGCCGGTACGGTTCCGGTAGGGGACAAAGGGTCCGTGGATGCAAGCACGGGCCACCTGGATCCGGTCGGCGAACGTCTGACCGTGATGCCGCAGGTCAATGTATTCTATGCCAGGTTCACCCCGATCAACGACTCGCTGACGATCACCCGCAAGAACGGCGAAAATGACGAAAGCAGCGGCAGGCAGGTGTTTGTCTACACGATCCGGGCGAAGAACGATCCGAGCTATGTGATCCATGCGACGATGGCCGGCAATGGGAGCGTGACCATAAAAGGGCTGCCGTGCCGGGAGTATACCGTCACCCAGGAGAACAGCTGGTCGTGGCGCTACGGCGACGCATCACAGACGGTGGTGGTGAAAGCGGGCGGAACGAACGAGGCGATCTTCGATGCCGCTGCGGATACACCCCGCTGGCTCAACGGCAACAGTCAACGGATAACCAACAGAAAGGGGTGACGCCCATATGACGAGAAAACTGAAAAGATGGATGATCGTGCTGCTTACACTGGCTGCAATTTCCGCCGTAGGCGTCACCCTTGCTTTTATGTTCAAGAGGACAAATACGGTGAACACCTTCGTCCCGGCGCAGGTTTCCTGCACCGTGCACGAACGTTTGGATGGTGCAGAGGTCACCGACCTGTCCGCCGTCGGAAGTGAAAAGTCGGATATTCGCGTTCAGAACACCGGCAATGTACAGGCATATCTGCGGGTGCGGCTGGTTTCCTACTTTGTCGATGAAGACAAGAATATCACGGGAGAGATCCCTTCCGCCTATCCGAAGCTCACGCTCAACGACGGATGGCTGCCGGGCGAAAGCAATACCTACTATTATACAAAGCCGGTCGAGCCGAACGGGTCCACACCGGTTCTTTGCGAGCCTTTCCCCCTCCTGGAACAGGCCGCGCAGGACGGAAAAACGGTATATCAGGTTGTGGAGGTATTGGCTGAGGCGATCCAGGCGGAGCCGGTCGCGGCAGTCGAAGGCGCGTGGGGCGTAACCGTGGCGGAGGACGGAGCGCTCAGACCGGCGGCATAACGGCGCGAAAATCGACCATATACGATCTACCCGGCGGCTATCGGAAACGGTAGCCGCCTTTTTCAATGCCCGGAGACAGATTGTTGTGCGTTTCTGCCCTAAACGCGCCTTGTGCGGCTGCGGTCCTTTACGGCGACAGGGCGCGTGTGTGATATGGGACGAGCCTAAGTGAATACACTGTTGCGACGGGAGGGGCGAGTATGAAATTCCGAGAGTTTGTGTATGTGGGGGAAAGCCGTCCGAGGATCACCGTGGAAAACAACGCGGCATTTCTGCGACAATATCAAATGGCGATCCTGTCGTCTCTGAAAAAGAGGGGATTGCTGGACCGGACCCAGTACGAGCGCTGCATCGAAGCGTTGGATCGGGATAAACGCGGCGGCCGGGCCGGCGGAGCCGGTTGAGCCTGCTCGTATATTTGACAGGCGGTCCGACATTCGCCGCATGGGTGATGCGGCAAACGACACCGGGAGGGAGAGCGTGTGCCGACTGCGGAATATGAACGGCTGAATGAGGCGACCAAACACCGGAAAACGAAGCTGCGGGTGGCGGCCTATTGCCGGGTATCCACCGATCATGAGGATCAGGCCAATTCATTTGAGAGCCAGCAGCGCTATTTTCGGCAGTATATCGAGGAACACCCCGATTGGGAGCTGTTTGAGGTGTTCGCGGACGAGGGCTTGTCCGGCACGAGCACAAAAAAGCGGGAGGGCTTTAACCGGATGATCGCGTGCGCGAAAGAGGGCGCTTTCGATCTGATCGTGACCAAGGAGATTTCGCGTTTTGCGCGGAATACACTGGACAGTATCTACTATACCCGGGAGCTGAAAAAGCGCGGGGTGGGTGTGATATTCATGAACGACAGCATCAATACGCTGGACGGTGATGCGGAGCTGCGGCTGGCGATTTTATCCTCCATCGCGCAGGAGGAAAGCCGCAAGACCTCCGAGCGAGTGAAGTGGGGGCAAAAGCGGCGGATGGAGCAGGGGGTCGTGTTTGGCCGGAGTATGCTGGGCTATGATGTGCAGGACGGAAAAATGACCGTCAATGAAGAGGGGGCAAAGGTCGTACGTCTGATCTTTCATAAATTTGTCAACGAGGGGAAGGGGACACACGTCATTGCCCGTGAGCTGCTCGAAGAGGGCATCCGTCCGATGCGTGGTCAGGAATGGAGCAGCACCGTGATCCTGCGCGTGATCCGCAACGAAAAATACTGCGGCGATCTGGTGCAGAAAAAGACCTATACGCCGGATTTCCTTTCGCATGAAAAGAAGTATAATCGCGGGCAGGAGGAATTCGTGATCCTCCGCGATCACCATGAACCGATCGTGTCCCGGGAGCTGTATGATCGGGCGAACCGCATTCTGGACAGCCGAGGGGTGTCGCAGGAGGGGAGATCCAAGCACTCCAACCGCTATCCGTTCTCCGGCAAGATCAAGTGCGGCTGCTGCGGAGCAAGCTATGTGGCGCGGTATAAGACCCGTGAGGACGGCAGCCGCTATAAGGCGTGGCGCTGCTATGAGGCGGCGCACCGTGGCGGTCCGCACACGGATGGGATCGGCAGACCGGTGGGATGCACCGGGCCGAGCATCCGTAACGAGGACGCGGTGCACATCATGGCGCTGGTCTGCCGTTGTCTCAAGGCGGACTGTGCCCGGGGCACGGAGGCGCTGCTCCGTCGAATCGAGCGGGTCATATCCGCGGACACAGACGGTCCGTATGCTCCGGCGTCGGAGGAACGGATCGCCGAACTGGAGAAAAAACGCACCGGCCTGATCGACCTGTATACGGGCGGTGCGATTGACCGGGAGGAGTTTTCCACATGGAGAACCACATACGATGGGGAGCTTGAACGGTTGCGTGCGGCGGCGGAGGGGCGGGGGAAGAAGCGGAGTTTATCGGTGGAGCGGGAGGAACGAATGCGTGATATTCGGACGGCCGTCGCCGAACTGACCGATGGGGTGGAATACGAGGATGAGTTTTATACGCAGATACTCGACCGGATGGTGATTCTTGACCGGGATCATGTGGATGTGTATCTGCGAATGCTGCCGCAAGCATGGCGCTATGCCGTGAAAGGAACGGCGGGTGCCGGGGACTGCGGCATTTCCGAAACGGAGGTACCGATATCGGTCAGGATGGCTTTCAGCTCCGGGTAGGGCATGGTGTATCGCTGGCTCAGATACCGCATGGCGGCGCCCGCCTCGCCGTCCGGCCCGCCGTATTGGGAAATGACGCATTGCGCTATGTCCGGATTGGGGGTCTTGATGCTGACCGGGAATTGGAGTTTCTTCTCATATTGCCACATAACTCAGTTTCCTCCCTTCGGGTTATCCCACGGCCACGGGTCCTCGACCCAATCCCGCCAGGTCTCGGTGGCGTCGCTCTGGGTGAGAATGTACGGTCCATATTCTTTTTCATAGCAGTCGATGAGCTTTTTCAGCTTATCAGCGTAGATCAGGCGCAGCTTCTGTGCCTGGGCGTCATCGGGGCGGGCATCCTGATACAGCCCCAGATCGTACAGGGCAAACTGATAGGCGGATATGCGCCGTTCCATCTCTCTGCGCTCAACCATCCCGTTTCCCTCCTGCCGTAAACGGTTTGTTCAGCTCCGGAAACAGTGTGCCGAAGGTCAGTGCCGCTTCCGGCTCGTACACGTCCTGCAGCTCCTGCCACGGAACATATGCCATGGCCACCACTGCATCGCTGGGGATCGGTTGCATCGGTTGCTTCACTTGAACAGACTCCTTTCTGCAAATTCTGTTTTCAGTGTATGCCCGTCCGCGCGGCGCGTGACAAAAGAAAGAAAACGCCGCGGCGATGAGTGTGGTCGGAATACGACAAAACAGCCCTTCACCGACGATCGGGTGAAGAGCTGAGGTTTGCGTATTCGCTATTTGCGGAAAGTGTCGTTAAAAGATCTATGCTATTCCTGTATTGCGCACCTAACATTCGCGACAGAAAGCGGCAAAATCCCGTTCCAGAAGCTGCCGCTCCTCCGCCGTATAGTAAAAATGGCCGGAGCGGGGGAGGTGTGTGACGCGCCAGGGGGCGGCGGTCGGGATATACCGCGCCGCGCGTGTGGAAACCAGCTCGTCCCGGTCGGAGATGTACGCCCATACCGGTACCGTCACCTGCCGCATCCGGGGTCGAGCGGCGCGTATCTCCCGGAACAGCGCCCGGTAATTGGGGAGCCAGCGCAGGTATTGCCACAGGCGGGCGGTGGTGGCGATGCTGCACGCCCGGAGGGTGGCAGTAGCCCGGGCATCTTCCTGCGGCACGCGGTGAAAGGCGACCCGCAGGCCGTTGCGCGCCATCACCGGAGAGATCTGCGGCGCCATGGGGGGCGACAGCAAAAACAGGCCCTTCACCGTCGGATCGTGCAGCGCCGCAGAGACGGCGAACAGGCACCCCATGGAATGGGCGAGAATGAACACCGAGGAGCAGCGCCTGGATAGGGTTTCCAGTTCCTGCGCCACCTGCTGTTTCCACTGTTCCATGGTGGCATCCGCAAAATCCGCCATACTGCCGCCGTGGCCGGCCAGCAGGATATTGTGCACCGTCCAATTCTCCGGCACCCACAGCAGCAGAAAATCGAAATGCCGGGGTGTGCCGAGAATGCCGTGGATACATAGAAGAGCGGTGTCTCCGTCGGTATCCCGATAATAGGGCGCGTGGTTCACAGCGTCACCCCGCATAGCTCCCGGATCACCACGCCGGCGGCGATCAGACCGGCCGCACCGGGCACGAAGGAAATACTGCCGGGGATATCCCGCACCCGTTTTCCGTCAGCGTCAACGGCGGGCTGTCTCTCGCCGCTGCGTCGGGGCAGCTCGGTGGAATAGACCACCTTGAGCTGTCGGATGCCGCGGGCGCGGCATTCCTTGCGCATGATGCGCGCCAGGTGACAGCCGCTGGTCTTGTAGATATCCGTTACCGTGAAAGCGGTGGGATCCAGCTTATTGCCGGTGCCCATAACGCTGATGAGCGGCGTGCCCGCCTCCTGCGCCTTTTGCGCCAGCAGCAGCTTGGCTGTGACGGTGTCGATGGCATCGACGATATAATCGTAGGCGGTCATGTCGAATTCCGCCGCCGTCTCCGGCAGGTAAAACACCGGTCGCACCGTGACCCGGCAATCGGGATGGATATCCCGGATGCGGGCGGCGGCCACTTCCACCTTCGGCTGCCCGATGGTGCTTTGAGTGGCTAACAGCTGGCGATTGAGGTTGCTGCGGGATACGGTGTCGTGGTCAATCAGCTCCAAAGCGCCGATGCCGCTGCGGGCCAGCGCCTCGGCCACATACCCGCCGACGCCGCCCAGGCCGAATACGGCGACGCGGGCAGCAGCCAGCCGTTCCAAAGCGGCCGTGCCGATCAGCCGTTCCGTGCGCGTCCATTCTTCTTTCATAGCACACACTCCGTTTCTTGCTGAAAAGGGCGCCGCACAGCTCCGGCGCGGCGCCCTTTCGTGTATCGGTTTAATCCTCGGCGGCAGAGGCCTTACCCAGCGTTCCGTTGGCGGCCGCCTGTAAGTAGGCGTTGATAAAGCCGTCGATCTCGCCGTCCATCACCGCCTGGATGTTGCCCGTTTCGTAGCCGGTGCGGGTATCCTTGGCCAGCGTATAGGGCATGAACACATAGGAGCGGATCTGGCTGCCCCATTCGATCTTCATCTGGGTGCCCTTGATGTCGTCGATCTTGTCCAGGTGCTCCCGCTCCTTGATCTCCACCAGTTTGGATTTGAGCATGGCCATGGCTTTGTCCCGGTTCTGGAACTGGCTGCGCTCATTCTGACAGGCCACGACGATGCCGGTGGGAATGTGAGTCAGCCGCACGGCGGAGGAGGTCTTGTTGATATGCTGGCCACCGGCGCCGGAGGAACGGAACACGTCCATCTTGATATCCTCGGGGCGGATCTCCACCTCGGTATCCTCGTCGATCTCCGGGATGACCTCCAATGCGGAGAAGGAGGTGTGCCGTCGTCCGGAAGCATCGAAGGGGGAAATGCGCACCAGTCGGTGGACGCCCGCCTCGCCTTTCAGATAGCCGTAGGCATTTTCGCCGACGATCTCGATGGAGGCGCTCTTGATGCCCGCCTCGTCCCCGTCCAGATAGTCCAGAATATTGTACTGGAATCCGTGGCTCTCCGCCCAGTGGGTATACATCCGATAGAGCATGGAGGCCCAGTCTTGCGCTTCGGTGCCGCCGGCTCCGGCGTGGAAGGTGAGGATGGCGTTTTTGGAATCGTATTCACCGCTCAGGAGGGTGGCCAGCCGCTGGGTCTCTATGGATTTCTCGATGCGGTCGATACCCTCGGTGCACTCGTCCAGCAGAGACAGATCCTCTTCCTCGTTGGCCAGCTCAATGAGTGTCATGGTGTCCTGATATTCGGTGTGCAGCTTTTCATAATTTTCGATCTTCGCTTTGAGGATCGCCGTTTTTTGCGTGACCTTTTTCGCCGTCTCCATATCGTCCCAGAAGCCCGGCGCGGCCGCCTGCGCGTCCAGCTCGTCGGCCTGACGCTTGAGTTGGGTCAGGCCGATGGATTCCGCCAGATCTTCGATCTGCGGCTCCATGGCTTCCAGCTTCAGCTTTAATTCTTCAAATTGCAGCATGGTATGTCTCCCGTTTCATATATTTTCCATCAAATCATTATATAGGAATTATGCGCGGTTGTAAAGAAAAAAATCAAGGAATCGCCGCTTTTCTCTCATGATCCGGCTGTGTGCGGGCGCACCAGAGCTGAAACAGCCCCAGCCCCGCCAGGCAAAACGCCCCGGCGCACAGGAATGCCGCCCATAGGCGGCGGGAGGCCAGTGCACCCAGCAGTACGCTGATTCCGGCGCTGACTCCGTCCACCAGCATGGCGCACAGACTCAGCTCGGTGGCGCGGTTCTCCGAGCGCACCAGTCGGTTTTGCCATTCCTGCTGAAAGGGCTGAAACAGACTGTTCGCCACCCGCAGCAGCACGATACCGGCCACCGACCAGACGGCGCTGCGGGTCGCGGTCAGCACCAGACAGGCGATGCACCCGGCCGCCGGTAAAACGGCGCCGGTCCGCCGCGCGCCCAGCCGTTTTGTCCAGCGGGCGGAAAAGGCCGCACATACGCCGACGAGGGTAATGCCTACATAGAGATACCCCATCAGGGCGGGGGATACTCCGCAGCGCTCATATTGCAGCTGATTGAGGAATACCGTCACGGTCTGGTGGGATTGAGTGAGACAGGCTACGCCGACCAGAAACAGTAGGCGATAAGGGTCCTGCAGCAGCTCTCGCAGAATGGCGGTATATTCCGACAGCCGGAAGGAGCGCTGCGTTCTTTCCCGCACTTCGGTCAAAAACAGGGTCAGCAGGGCGGCGATGCCGTAGGTCACGGCGGTCAGCCCGGCGGCCAGCGCATACCGCTCCCGAATCCATCCGGAGTATACGAGAGAGGCAGCTACCAGCCCGAGCAGTCCCATGCTGTCGTAGAGACCGAAGACCTTTTGGCTGTCTCCCGGGGCGCAGGACAGATACAGCAGGCTGGTGTCCACGCCCGACAGTCCGGCGATGACGATGCTGAGCATCACCCGCTCCAGCAAAAACCACCAGAACCCGGTGGCCTGCCAGAACACCAGTTTTGACAGAAAATACAGCCCGTTGCAGAGGACCAGGGTGGTCTTATACCCGATGCGGTCGGCGATGACGCCCCAGGGAAGCTCAAAGGCAATGCATAGCAGTAAACTGATGCTCTCTATGAGGGTGATCTGAAAAACGCCGACGCCCCGGGCACGTCGGTACAGAGTGGCGATGGAGCCGTAGAACACCATTCCCTGTAGAAGGGCGACGGCGCACATCAGCCAAATATTCTTTTTTCGTTCCACGTGGAATTCGTCCTTTCCGATTATAGGCACAACAAACTTAAGCGTCACCGGGAAAGTGGCGCTGACATACGGTTTCGTGTTGTGCTTAAATCGGACGGTTCATGGTTCGGATCCCTCGCAAATGATAGATTTTCTTCAGTATACCATGCGGCCGACGGCTTCGTCAAGACTGGGTTGTCGGGCAAAATTGACAGAAACCGACGGCCATGGTATAATCCACCTAAAGAGGAGGGGAACAGCGATGAAAATGGTGAAAATCGGTTTGTGCCTTGCGGCGATTGCAATAATCGTCTGTCTGGGCCTGTATCTGGCCCCGTCCAAGACGGTGGATTTCAGCGGAGAAGTTACCGCCGTTTCCCACGAGGGCGACCGGGTGGTGCTGACGGTGACGCTGGATTTCTCCGACATCCCGGTCGTCTACACCGTGCCGGCGGATGGGCGGACGCGCACCTTCTATTATGAGAGGGATGACAAGATCACACCGGAGGAAATTCGGGTGGGCGACAGGGTCAGCGGCAATTACCGCTGGCGAAAGTCCGGGAATGCTGCCCGGTATATCCAGGTGATGCGTTCTGCGGAGTGAGGAATGCTCGCTGTTTCATAATATAGGGGGAGGAACGCCGGGGGCGAGCGGCATCCGAGGGATGCGCTTGCGGCGGTGGTGGTGGTTCCGTCTGGTGCGGTGGATGTAGTGAAGTCAACAACGGTTCTTGGAAACCGATGTGCCAAGATAGCCGCGATGCCGGACGACAAATCTGCCTGTCTGCTATAAAAACAGGTGTCACGTTTGTGATACCTGTTTTTCCTTTTGCGTTCCTATATGCCTACATAATGAGCGGCAATCAAGAAAAAACGGACGCTTATCTCACAGCTTGAATAACCGCTGTCGGATACCGACAGCGGTTTTAGGGGGCGAATACGGCGGAATGTGTGTGGCTCCGTTTTTAGATATGTTGTTCGTCCAGTAGCCACTCTTTTGCGGGTTCAATGCCATCGAAAAATCGGACGGCAAAACCGTGTCCGTACAATAGCTTCTCCAGTTTCTTACAGGAAAGCCCGTCCGCCCCCACGAAGGCTACGCGCATGAACCGTTTGCCGGGCTTGGTGAGTGCATGGGCTATTTCAGAGATTAATGCATCCGTGACCACTGTTTCGTCGAGAACGACGGCAACATAGCCCGTCGAGGACGGCCGACGGAATACGGCCGCATCCGTGCGCAGTTTTTGGATGGCAAGATCGGCATACTGATAGATCCCATCCAAATGCTCAAACCATATTTCTCCGCCTGCAAAGGGTAGGATAAAGGACTTTTTTCGTATGCCCGGTAATTCATCCGGAGTCCTGTCCGTCCATTTCGGTGTAGATTTCGACTTGGCATTTTTCCAAAACATCGTATATCTCCTTTACAGGAAATTTTGCTTTTGCACTCTCGATCCTTACAATTCTATTCCAATACGGGGAGCCGTAGTTTGGGCTATTCTTTACTTAGGAGCTTTTTATAGCTTAAGTCAATTCCCAGAGCGCCGAGCGGGGCAGTTATGAGTATACCGACCACTGCAACGGAAAGCACAATACTTCCGCAGGAAAGCCCCATGGCAAGCGGCACCGAACCGATCGCCGCCTGCACGGTCGCTTTCGGCAGATAGGCGATGACGCAAAAAAGTCGTTCCTTCGTGTTCAGCGGTGTGCCTGCAAGGCAGAGCGCCACGCCGACTGCACGGAATGTCAGCGCAATGCATATCATTCCGACAGCGGCAATTCCGGAATTCAATGTATAGCGAATATCCACCGCTGCGCCGACCAGCACAAACAGGATCACTTCGGCGGCAATCCACAGTTTGCCGAATTTCCCCGACAGGCGTTTGGTCACGCAGTCGGGGCATTTGATTTTCAAGACGCACGCCATGCTGACCGCAGCGAGCAATCCCGACACGGCAACCCATTTTTTCATCCATGTTTCAATGGCAAGCAAAAGAAACGCCGAGCCAAGGATGATAATGACCTTTACGGTGTTGTGTATGAGATGTCCGTGTGCATATGCCCTTTCAAAGAGCAGAGACAAACATAATCCGCATACTGCACCGATCGCGATCCCAAGTAAGATCGAAACCGGGATATTGAAAAAGTCGAGCAGCTTTGCCTTTCCGCCCTGCGCCATACCGACGAAAGTGGTGAACAGCACGATCACAAAAATATCGTCGCAGGATGCACCTGTCATGATGAGTTGCGGAATGCTTTTTTCGGTTCCGCATTTTTCTTCCATCAGCCGCAGCATACGGGGAACGACAACAGCGGGGGAAACAGCGCCGAGCACCGCGCCCATCACAGCGGCCTCGATGCGGGAAACACCCAAAAGCATGGGCGCAAACAGCACGTACCCGAGAATCTCAAAGCTCGCCGGCACAAAGGCCATCAACACCGCCGGCCGCCCGACCTTTTTTTGGTCGGACAGATCGAGCGACAGTCCGGCTTTGATCAGAATGATGACCAGCGCCATTTGCCGCAGCTCTGAAGAAATGCCGAGGATCTGCGGATCGAGCAGATCGAGTACATAGGGGCCAAGCAGAATTCCGGTGGCGATCATGCCGACAATGCGCGGCAGATGGAGTTTTGCGCAGATCGCCGCAAGCGACAGTCCGACAAGAAAAATGAGACCCAGGGATGTTACCATAGAAATTCCTCCCATAAACGCAGAAAAGCCGACGTTTCCTGCATAGTAAATGCAGAAGTCATCAGCTTTTAGTCAGCGGTTTCGGCATACGCCGGGGGAGAACTTCATTCCCAGTGCGTTTGATTGTATCACCGATCGTCCGAAAAATCAAGTGTTTTGTTATAACCGGTAATTTCGCGCGTGCAGGACAGTATAAAGAGCCGGAATGCTGCCGGAATGCATGAAAATCCCTCCGCGGAATGGTTCCGCGGAGGAGAATCTCGCCTTGGAGAAAATTTACATCATTCGTTAGACGAAACAATTAGCCCCTTTTTGCCTAAAGCTTCATAGAAAGTTCTCCCACCCCAAAACATCAATATGACATTTTCGTTCTACTATTGAATTTGGCGATACATTGAAATCGCTATGACAGATGGCAAAAGACCGTATTTTGACAGAAACCGTTTAAGGAAACGAAACCTCCCGCATCCGCGTTGCAAATATCGTTTTTATCCGCATCCGGATTACTTTTCCCCGTATTTCTCGAGCCAGTCAGAAACCTGTTTTTCGGCACTTGCACGATCGTTCTGGGCCGTGGTGCCTGTGATAGCCAATCCATCACGGACCGTCGCGCCGGGGCAAGTCTCCTGAATGTTGCTTACCGTTCCGGAAAGTCCGCTGCCTGCATGGGTGCAGAACGGAATAATCGTCTTGCCGGAAAAATCATAGCATTCAAGAAATGTGTACACCGGCATCGGCATATCGCTCCACCAAATGGGATAACCGAGGTATATCACATCGTAATCGTCAAAATCCGGAACAGAGGCGGTCAACGCCGGTCTGGCATTCAAATTCTTTTCTTTCTTTGCCGCTTCGGTGCAGTCGTCATAACCGGATGGATAGGGTTTGACCGACTCAATGCGGAAGAGATCTCCGCCCGTTTTCGATACGATCATTTCGGCGATGATCTCGGTATTGCCCTTTTCGATCACACCGACGCCGTAGTTTTCTCCCGTGCGGGAGAAATAGGCCACCAACACTTTTGTATCGGCAGATGGTTCCCCCTCGGAGTGATCCGAAGAAACCGTGTCCTCAGTTTCGTTTGAACCTGATGCGGACGGAGTTGTTGGTATTCCGCTGCTCGGTGTTGTGTTTCCGCAGGCGACCAGCGAAAACGCTAATAGCGCAGGGAAAACCAAAGTTAAAAACTTCTTCATGGTATTTACTCCTTTTTCGGTTTTAGCGGACCGTAATAATAACTTGCCGTTGCGCCGCCGTCGATGAGAAAGGTAGAGCCGGTGATGAAGGCACCTTTTTCGCTCATGAGAAGCTCTGCCACATTCGCTACCTCATCTGCCGTACCCGGTCGACCTGCCGGACAATTTGCAAACATATTTTTGTAGAAATTTCCGCGCGGACCGTTGAATTCATCCAAAGCCAAAGGAGTGACGATGATGCCGGGAGCAATGTCGTTGAGCCGTGCCCCCCGTTTGCCCCATTCCACTGCCTGCGCCATGACGCGCTTTTCGTTGCAGCGCTTTGCCATCTGATAGGCATGAAGCGTGTCGCGGATATTTTCGGGCTGCAAAAGATCCAGCTTCAGCAGTTCCTCGGTCGGCGTTGTGGCAAGCAGCTCGTCCTGCTCCGCCGTCAGCGCAGGCATACGCCAGCCTGACTGGCTCGAAATGGTCACGCCCACGCCGCCGGGAGCAATGACCTTGCCGACTTCCTCCAGCAGCACGGCTGTGCCGTAAAGATCGACTTTCAAAATTGTTTCAATGGATGCCTGACTGGGAGATACGCCCGCGGCGTTCACCAGCATTTTGATCTCGCCGTGTGTCTGCCCTTCGGCGATCAGCGCTTTGATAGACTCACGGCTTGACAGATCCGTCTTTATGGGAACGACATCAAAGCCTGCCTCATTCATGGTTTTTGCGACAGCCTGCGCGTTTTCAATTCTCTTGTCGCCAACGACGATCTTCATACCCGTGCCCATGCGGCGGGCGATCGCCATGCCGATCTGTCCGGCACCGGTCAGAAGCATTACATTTTTCATTACCACTTCTTCCTTTCCTTGCTACTGTCGTGTTGTGTTTTGCGTTCTTCAACCATATGGGCAAACCACTCGACCATAGCGGGATCATAATGGGAGAAGAATGCGCTCTGCTTTGTATCCAGCGCGGCGATTTTCGCCATATCTTCCTCTGAGAGTGCGAAGTCAAATACACTGAAGTTTTCAGTCATCCGTTCCTTGTGAGTGGACTTGGGAATTACTGCCACGCCGCGCTGCAAGTGCCAGCGAAGAATGACCTGCGCGGCACTTTTGCCGCGTTTTTTCCCGATTTCATTCAGCACGGGATGCTGGAACATATCGCCTCGTCCCTCGCCAAAGGGAGCCCACGCCTCGATTTGTACACCGTATTTGTCCATCCACATCTTAGCCTCCACCTGCTGGTTGAAGGGATGGGTTTCCACCTGATTGACCATAGGACGGATTTTGGCAAAGGAGCAGATGTCAACAAGGCGGTCGGGATAGAAGTTCGAGACACCGATGGCGCGAAGCCTGCCTGTCTCGTATAGCTCTTCAAGCGCGCGCCATGCGCCGTAATAATCCGAAAACGGCTGATGGAGCAGGCACAGGTCGAGATAATCGGTGCGCAGTTTTCGCATAGATTCCAGCACGGACTTCTTTGCCTCTTCATAGCCGTAGTGTTCCACCCAGACCTTGGTGGTCAAGAAGATGTCCCCGCGGTCAACGCCGGATTTCGCGATCGCCGCGCCGACCTCTTCCTCGTTGAAATAGCTTTGTGCTGTATCAATAGCACGGTAGCCGACCTCCAGCGCATCGGAAACACAGCGCTCGCATTCGCCTTTTGTTACCTGATAGACGCCGTAGCCCAATTGCGGCATTTTGACGCCGTTTGATAAAGTTATAAATTCCATTTAGCTTTTTCCTTTCTTCACAGTAGGGCTTTGACTTTTTGAGCCCATGCATCTATTTCTTCTTCGGCGGTTTCCATGTGATCTCCGCCGTTTGAATCAAACCTCACCTGTATATCGCACGCAAATTCAGCACCGGGGCAGGCTTTTTTCATGTCTTTGATGACATATCCCGGCCAACCGCCGTTGGTCATAAAGGGGACAACGGTCTTGCCTGTAAAATCGTGACCGTGCAAAAACGCCAGAACGGCAGGCGCCATCGTGTACCACCATGTGGGAGTGCCGACGGCGATCACATCGTAGTCCGAAATGTTCACGTCGATCGGCTTCAATTCCGGCTCATAACCGCGCTCCACCTCGTCCTGTCCCTGATGTACCACATCATCGTAGCTGCCGGAGTATGGCACGGCGGTGTCGATTTTCAGAAGATCGCCGCCCGCTGCGTCTTGCAGCTTTTTTGCAATGCGTTCGGTGTTGCCGTTTGACCATGTATAATAGACGGTCAAGAGTTTTTTCATTTTCAGACACTCCTTCCCATTTCATAAGCCTGTTTTAGCGATGGATGCCGATACACATCGCCCTTGTCCCATGTTCCCGTTCCGAGGATTACACCCGCTTCCCTCGCACCGGGCAGACAGCGAAGAAACCCGCGCAAATCGGAAAGAGTTGTCTCTGCCGCGCTGTGATTTGGTTCGGCTGCGGTGACGATCAGATAAAAGATCTTGTCTCTGATCGACCGATAGTCGGAAAAGCAGCGGTCGATCAGAGTTTTCATTTGAGCGCAGACAGAATAGAAGTATACCGGCGTGGCAAGGACGATCACATCTGCCGACTTCATTGCTTCCAGCATCTCCGCCATATCATCATTGCGGACGCAGATATGCGTTTGGGTACAGCCGTAGCAGGCAAGACAGGGGGCGATCTTTTTCTCCGTCAAGCGGATCTTCTGTACTTCGTGGCCGTTCTCTGCAGCACCCTTTAGGAATTCATCGCAGAGAATTTCCGAGTTGCCGTTTTTCCGCGGACTTGAACTGATGGCAAGTATTTTCATCGGAAACATCCTCCTTTAGTTTCTGCAATATATTTTACGCTGCGCTCGTTGTGGCATCAATTCGGATTCCTTGTGCTTCGGATAAGAAAAACTGATATGAAAAACGCTGCTCCGTAAACCGGAACAGCGTTTGGCGTTATTGCTCAAATTGTGACCTCAGAATATCTGCAAACTCCTCCACGTAGTAGCCGGAGTTACTCTTTTTCCAGAATGCGCAGTAGTTCCTTCGTATCGGGTCGTTTCCTCTCATCAGCGGAATCCGTACAATGGATATCCCGGCGGTCGGGGCAGCGGCGATGCCTTCCACGGGGAGGAACCCTTTCCGTGCGGTAACCATCAGCCTTGCCGCCTCCAGGTTTTCGGCATAAACGATCTCGCTTCGGATGCCGACGACAGTCTGATAGTACTCCTGCTCGTTTTCCCGCTGTGATGCAGAAGATATCAGGATACACGGGTGATTTTTCAGTTCCTCCGGCGTGATCTCTTTCCGTTCTGCCAATGGGCTGAATGCGGAAACCTCGACATAGGCGGTGCAGGTGGTCAGGACCAGGTTCACGTATTCGTCGGAAAAGGCGCGTCGTTGGTCGTTAAGAACAAGGTCGACCTGCTCCGAGCGAAGCATTGCGTACAGCTCTTCATGATTTCCGTATTCGACCGAAACGGCTACATCGGGGTATTTTTCCGAAAACAGCGCCAGCGCACGATGGAATTCGCTCCCGGAATAGCAACGCAGATATCCGATTTTCAAAGACGCCTGATCGCCCCTTGCGATCTTCGCCGCCTCACTGCACATTCTTTCGTAATCCGCCGTCAGGACAAGACTTTTTTGATAAAAATACTCACCTGCAGCAGTCAGCACAAATCCACGGTTTTTTCGTTCGAGCAGCTGAAAGCCAAGTTCCCGTTCGAGCGCCTGTATCTGCTGTGAGATCGCCGATTGGGAAATATAATTATCCTCGGCCGCTTCGGAGAAACTGTTTTTTTGTACGACGGACTGAAAGTATTTTATCTGCTTGAGCATCTTGACCACCTCTTTTGCAAGTTATTATATCATATAATTGTAATTCTTTCTACTATCAAGTGGTTTTATTATTTCGACGATCGTCCGATAGTTAAGCGGTTGCGGCGAACCGAAAGCTGCGATCTACATAAAACGCACACCCCCCGCCGCAGAATTGCTCCGCAGCGGGGTTTGCTTATGCGCTGAAACAGCCGGAAAGCTTTGTTTCAAACGGTTTCCGGGCATGAAAAAGTCCCCCGTGATTTTGATAAATTCACGGGGGACTTGTGGTAAAGAACCGTAATTTTAATAAAAACCGTGCAAGGGGTACCATTTCGATTTTGAGGGACTCAGCATTATCTCGAGGGTAGCATTACCTAACTGAAACATTGCAGCAAACCGAAATTTGTCGATCTTACAGATCCTTTTCTTCGTACGGCTTATTCCAAGAACCAATCTCAATTACATTTCCTTCCGGATCGGCAATAAAGCAGGTCCTTTGTCCCCAAGGCTCGGTAGTTGGCTCTAATAAAGAAGTTGCACCGCAGGCAACCGCATTTTTATACTGCAAGTCAACTTCTTCATAGGTGTCAACATATAATGCCATTTCAGAGTGCGCGTTTATTCCCTTAAGATACTCATACTTTTTGCTTGTAAGCTTTTCAAAATCGTTTCGCCCATAAAGCAAAAAGAGAGTTCCGTCTTTTATTAAATAGACATTGTCGGCATTTTCATCTTCTTTAATCTCAAATCCCAATACATCTCGATAAAAACGAATCATTTTTGCCATATCTTTAACAAATAAGCCATATCCGTCTAACCGCATTGCAATTCCTCCGTTTTAATTATTTATTGTTGTCGAATTCAGATTTGCCAAACACAGTATAATATGTCTATATGAAGAAGTCCCCTGTGATTTTATCAAAATCACGGGGGACCTGTGGCGGAGAAGGAGGGATTCGAACCCTCGAACTGCGTTTAACAGTTACACGATTTCCAATCGTGCGCCCTCGACCGGACTAGGCGACTTCTCCATCGGTCAAGCAATGCGCTGTTCACAAAAGCGCAAGACGTATTATACTGAATTACCGGTAACTTGTCAAGCATAAATCCAACTTTTTTTAATTTTTTGCGGAAAAACTTTTCAAAACCGGCCGTTTTTCATTTTGAATCGTTTGACAGTGCCAGGCGCTTGTGCTATTCTCTATACTATGTAATATATATTAAAGGAGCGAGCTGTATGACCCGGCAATCCGCGTGTCCCGTTTTATATCTGGTGATTCCCTGCTACAACGAAGAATCGGTGCTGCCGGTAACATTGCCGGTGTTCACCGCCAAGCTGACGGCGTTGAGTGCGGCCGGCAGGATTGCGGCCGATAGCCGGGTGCTGCTGGTGGATGATGGTAGCCGGGACGGTACTTGGGACATCATTACCGCGGCTGCTGCAAAAAATTCACTGGTAGAGGGTCTGCGGCTGTCCCGCAACCGGGGCCACCAGAATGCGCTGCTGGCAGGACTGATGGAAGCGCGTCAACGGGCGGACGTGACCGTCAGCATGGATTGCGATGGGCAGGATGATCCGGATGCCATCGACGCCATGCTGGCGGAATATGCCGCCGGGTGTGAGATCGTCTACGGGGTGCGGCAGGATCGCCGGAGCGATACCGTCTTTAAGCGGGGCAGCGCCCAGCTATTCTATCGGTTGATGAATTCTATGGGGGCGGAGAGCGTTTATAATCACGCCGATTATCGTCTGATGAGCCGCCGGGCGCTGGATGGGCTGGCAGAGTTTGACGAAGTAAACCTGTATCTGCGGGGACTGGTGCCGCTGGTGGGCTACCGCAGCAGCAGCGTGTATTACACCCGCACCCCGCGGGTGGCGGGGGAGACCCACTATTCGCTGACGAAAATGCTGCGACTGGCCATCGACGGTATCACCAGTCTGTCGGTGCGCCCCTTAAAGATCATTACCGGGCTGGGCCTGGGGGTCTCGGCGGTCAGTCTGGTGATGATCCTGTGGAGTGTGATCCGCTTCTTCCTGGGTAAGACAGTCACAGGCTGGAGCAGCACCATGTGCGTGATATTGTTTTTGGGCGGTGTACAGCTGCTGTGTGTGGGTGTGCTGGGGGAGTACATCGGTAAGATCTATGCCGAGGTGAAACACCGTCCGCGATACATCATCGCCGAAACCACGCGCTCGGATGAAGAAGAACTCGAACGGAGGTAATTCGCATGACCCGCATCCGCCGTAGATACCGTGCCCGGCGCGGAAGCCGTTCTCGCCGACACGACGGCGCCGGATGGTTGCTGCTGGCGGTATTGGCGGTGATAGCCGCCGGAATATACGGAGCGGCACGCACCGCGCCTCGCCGCCGGGTGGCGCGGCTGGAGCAGGCGACGATCCCCGATACGGTGGAGCAGGCGCTGTTGCCGGTCGGTTATGCCCGCTCCGGAGAGCGGCTGGAGGATATTCGGGGGATCGTCATCCACTATGTGGGCAACCCCGGCACCTCTGCCATTAACAACCGCAATTACTTTGCTCAGGAGACCACGGAGGTCTGTGCGCATTTTGTGGTGGGGTTGAAGGGGGAGGTGGTACAGTGCCTGCCTCTGTGGGAACGTTCCGTCGCCAGCAATCAGCGGAATCGGGATACCATCTCCATCGAGGTCTGCCATCCGGACGACAGCGGCAAGTTCCGGGAGGATACCTACGCCGCGCTGGTGCAGTTGACCGCATGGCTGTGCCGCACCGCCGATCTGACTCCGGAGCAGGTGATCCGCCATTACGATGTGACCGGCAAGGAATGCCCCCGTTACTTTGTGCGGCATCCGGACGCCTGGACAGCTTTTCTGGAGGATGTGCGGACGGCACTGTGAATCTCTGTCGAAATTCACAGTTTTCCGCCGATGGCTTTGGGCAAAAGATGGATCATTCTCTAATTGACAAATTCCGCCGGGAGCGGTATACTAAAGGCACAACAGAAAACATTCGATATAAATCAAAAGATATGGTTTTGAAGTCTCTACCCGGTCGCCGTAAATGACCGGACTATCGGTGTGAAAATAGCCGGACGATGGCAATAGCTGTCGTCTGCGTATTTGGTTTTTCACATTGCAGAGCGTTCAAGACGCCCTGCAATTTTTTGTTTCAAGGAGGACAGGCTTGTGCAGCTGCTGGAGGATCGGATTCGGCGAGACGGCATTGTGGCGCCCGGAGATGTGCTGCGGGTGGACAGCTTCATCAACCACCAGATGGATATGGAGCTGATGAGTGCGCTGGCGGACGAGTTCTATCGTCTGTTTGCCGATGCGGGGGTGCAGCGGGTGCTGACCGTGGAGGCCTCCGGGATCGGCATCGCCTGCTTGGTGGCCTATCGGTTCCGGGTGCCGATGGTGTTTGCCAAGAAGTCCAAAACCAGCAATATCCCCGACACGGTTTATACCGCCACGGTGAAGTCCTATACCCACGGCAATGTGAATCAGATCATGGTGTCCAAAGAGTATCTGCCCGCCGGGGAGCGGGTGCTGCTCATCGACGATTTTCTCGCCCGGGGCGAGGCGCTGGAGGGGCTGCGCAGTCTGGTGGAACAGGCGGGCAGCACTGTGGTGGGCGCCGGAATTCTCATTGAAAAGGCGTTTCAGGATGGCGGCGCACGGCTGCGGCGGGAAGGTATGCGGATCGAGAGTCTGGCCCGGGTCGCCTCCATGAGCGTGGAGAACGGTGTGCAGTTCGCGCACGATTGAAATTCGGTACGCACCGTCCGCAAGGGCGGTAAATATAAAATGTACAATAAACGGAGGAAATGACATGAAGAAGATTCTGGCATTCGTTCTGGCAGCGGTCATGCTGCTGTCTCTGGCAGCCTGCGGCAACAAAGACGGCGGCACCAGCACCCCCAACGGCGACAGCGCCACCGGCGAGACGGCGGACCTGCTGCCCCGCAAGGACATCAGCTCGATCGTGACCGTTCCGGACGATTTCAAGATCGGTATGATCTGCCTGCATGACGAAAACTCCACCTACGATAACAACTTCATCAAGGCTCTGAAGTCCGTGCAGAAGGGCATGGGTCTGAAGGACGAGCAGGTGCTGATCGTTCCCAACATCGGCGAGGACAACAGCTGCTACGATGCCGCCGTGGATCTGGCGAAGAAGGGCTGCGACATCATTTTTGCCGACTCCTTCGGTCATGAGTCCTTCGTGAAGAAGGCTGCCCAGGAATATCCCGACGTGCAGTTCTGCCACGCCACCGGTACCTCCGCGAAGCTGGCGGGCATCAAGAACTTCCACAATGCGTTTGCTTCCATCTATGAGGGTCGTTACCTGGCGGGTATCGCTGCCGGCATGAAGCTCAACGAGATGATCGACGAGGGCAAGATCACGGCTGAGCAGGCGGTCATCGGCTATGTGGGTGCGTTCACCTACGCCGAAGTGGTTTCCGGTATGACCTCCTTCTTCCTGGGCGCTCGTTCGGTTTGCCCCTCTGCGACCATGAAGGTGCGCTACACCGGTTCCTGGTACGATCAGGCGAAAGAGCAGGAAGCGGCTACTGCGCTGATCAAGAACGAGAAGTGCGTGCTCATCAGCCAGCATGCCGATTCTTTGGGCGCTCCCACCGCTTGTGAGCTGGAGGGTGTTCCGAACGTGTCCTACAACGGTAGCACCTATTCCGCCGGCGAAAACTCCTTCATCATCTCCTCGGCGATCAACTGGGCGCCTTACTTCCAGTACATCATCGAGGCTGCGGTCAAGGGCGAGGATATCGACGACGACTGGTGCGGCGACATCGCCACCAACTCTGTGGTGCTGAGCGGTCTGAACAAGGGCGTGATGGCCAAGGGCACCGAGGAGAAGATCAAAGAGGCAGTCCAGGCTTTCGAGGATGGCACCCTGCACGTGTTCGATACCTCCAAGTGGCAGAAGGACGGTAAGACTCTGACCGAGTATCAGGCGGACGTGGACGGCGACTTTAAGCCGGATACCAATGTCATTCACGACGGCTACTTCGACGAGTCCAATGCAGATAAGTTCCGGTCTGCTCCCTATTTTGACATCATCATCGACGGTGTCACCAACCTGAACACCAACTACGGCGACTAAGCCGCACAAACAGTCAACTGTTGGGCTGCTCGCACGGTATGTGCGGGCAGCCCCGTTTGGCTTTTCTATACCGTCATAGGAGGATGCTTGTGAACGCTCTGGAATTGCGTAATGTCACCAAACGCTTTGGCGAGCAGGTGATCGCCAACAAAAATGTCAGCCTGTCGGTGCGCAGCGGCGAGATACTGGCTGTGTTGGGGGAGAACGGCAGCGGCAAAACCACGCTGATGAATATGATCGCCGGGATTTATCATCCCGATGAGGGCGAGATCTTTGTCAACGGTCAGCCCGCTGTAATCGCCTCCCCGAAGGACGCCTTTGCCTACGGTATCGGGATGATTCATCAGCATTTTAAGCTGGTGGACGTATTCACTGCCACGGAAAACATTGTGCTGGGCATTGAGGATGGTAAGCGGTATAACCTCAAGGAAGCCAACAAGCGGGTGGCGGAGATTTCCGCCAAATACGGCTTTGAGATTGACCCGAAGAAAAAAGTCTATGCCATGTCCGTGTCGGAAAAGCAGACGGTGGAGATCGTCAAGGTGCTGTACCGGGGCGCAGACATTCTCATTCTGGATGAGCCCACTGCCGTGTTGACCCCGCAGGAGACGGACAAGCTGTTCGCCGTGCTGCGGCGGATGCGGGACGACGGGAAATCCATCATCATCATCACCCATAAGCTCCATGAGGTGCTGAGCCTGTCCGATCGGGTGGCGGTGCTGCGTAAGGGCGAGTATATCGGCACGGTGGATACCGCCGAGACGAACGAGGCGCAGCTGACCGAGATGATGGTGGGCAAAAAGGTGACGCTGAACATTGAGCGCAGCACCCCCCACGACCCGGCGGATCGGTTGATCGTCCGGGGGGTGGATTGCATCAGCCGGGACGGTGTGCGACTGCTGGACGATGTGAGCTTTACCGCCCGCAGCGGCGAGATTTTGGGAATTGCCGGTATCGCCGGCTCCGGGCAGCGGGAGCTGCTGGAGGCGATCGCCGGGCTGCAGCCCCTGTCCGGGGGCGAAATTCTCTACCACGATCCTAAGAGCGGCAACACCGAGGATCTGCGGAACAAAACCCCTATGCAGATTCGGGAGCTGGGTGTGCGGCTGTCCTTCGTGCCGGAGGATCGGCTGGGTATGGGTCTGGTAGGCAATATGGATATTGTGGATAATATGATGCTGCGCAGCTACCGCAAGGGCAAGTCGGTGTTTGTGGACCGGCAGCCTCCCCGGCAGCTGGCGGATCGCATCATTGAGGATTTGGGCGTGGTGACCCCCGGTCCCTCCACGCCGGTACGCCGCCTGTCCGGCGGTAATGTGCAGAAGGTGCTGGTGGGACGGGAGATTGCCTCGGCGCCGACGGTGCTGATGGCGGCATACCCGGTGCGGGGGCTGGATATCAATTCCTCCTACCTTATTTATAACCTGCTGAACCAGCAAAAAGAAAACGGCGTGGCGGTCATTTTTGTTGGCGAGGATCTGGATGTGCTGATGGCGCTGTGCGACCGGATTCTGGTGCTGGGCGGCGGACGGATCACCGGCGAGGTGGACGGACGCACCACCACGAAAGAGGAGATCGGTCTGTTGATGACCCGCACGAAAGGGGGTAATGCCCGTGGCTAAGGTAGCTGAGAAAGCGGCGAAAAAGGAAAAACACACCCGGGAGCCGCTGCTGTATGTGGTGAAACGGGACACAATGCCCATGAGCAAAGCTGTGCTGGTGCGGGTGATCGCGATTTTGCTGGCGTTGCTGGTCAGCGGCGTGGTGACGAAGGTGCTGACGGGGGATAATCCCCTCTCCATTTTTGCCACCATCGCGAAAGGCGCTTTCGGCCCCGGACGGACTTTGGTGACGCTGCACGATATTGCGATTCTTCTGTGTATCGCGCTGGCGGTGACGCCCGCATTCCGGATGCGGTTCTGGAATACCGGCGCCGAAGGTCAGGTGCTGATTGGCTGTCTGGCGACGGCGGTGTGTATGCTGACCTTGGGCGGCAAGGTGCCGGATGGGTTGCTGATTCTCATTATGACCGTGGCGGCCATCCTTGCCGGTGTGATCTGGGGCGTGATCCCTGCCTTTTTCAAGGCGCATTGGGGGACGAACGAGACGCTGTTCACCCTGATGATGAACTATGTGGCGATCCAGCTCATCGAATACTTCCTCAAGGTGGCGGATAAATCCGGCTCCAACGTGGTAGGCCCCGATCTGCTGAGCCACGGCTGGTTCCCCAATCTGTTCGGGGTGCAGTATCTGCTGAATATTGTGATCGTGGCGGTGCTGACCGTATTGATGTACATCTATCTGAAATATAGCAAGCACGGCTATGAGATTTCCGTGGTGGGCGAGAGCGAGAACACCGCCCGCTATATCGGTATCAACGTGAAAAAGGTGATCATCCGCACGATGGCGCTGTCCGGTGCCATCTGCGGTATCGTTGGCTTGCTGCTGGTGGGCGGGTCCTCCCACTCCATCGACTCCAATCTGGCGGACGGACGGGGCTTCACCGCCATCATGGTATCCTGGCTGGCGAAATTCAACCCCATCTTTATGATCCTCACCACCCTGTTGCTGGTGTTTCTGGAGCGGGGCGCCGATGAGGTGGCGTCCAAATTCGGACTCAACGGCGATTTTGCGGACATTCTTACCGGTATCATTCTGTTTTTCATCATCGGATGCGAGTTCTTCATCCACTATGAGGTGCATATGAACCGGCATAAACAGGCGGCTGCGGCAAAGGAGGGGAACTGATATGGAAGTGGTTATTGGGTTCATTCAGCGGGCGATCCTGCAGGGAACACCGCTGCTGTACGGTTCCACCGGTGAAATTCTCACCGAAAAATCCGGCAACTTGAATCTGGGTATCCCCGGTATTATGTATATCGGTGCTATTTCCGGCGTGGTGGGCGGCTTTTTCTACCAGACCTCCGGCGCCAAGATCGTTCCCTTTTGGGCGGTGCTGATCCCGTTGCTGTGCTGTCTAGCGGGCTCGCTGCTGGCGTCGTTGCTGTATTGTTTCCTGACGGTCACGCTGAAAGCCAACCAGAATGTGACCGGTCTGGCGCTGACCACCTTCGGCGTGGGGCTGGGCAATTTCTTCGGCGGTTCGCTCATCAAGATCGTCAAGAGCGATGTGCCGTATCTGGCTCTGGTGAAGATCGCCAAGGCATACAAGGGCACACTTCCCTTCGCAAAGAGTCTGGGACCGGTGGGGGATCTGCTGTTCTCCTATGGCTTCATGGTGTATCTGGCGGTGATTCTCGCGGTGGCGGCGAGTATCGTCCTTAAGAGAACCCGCATGGGTCTGCAGCTGCGGGCGGTGGGTGAAAATCCCGCCACGGCGGATGCGGCGGGCATCAACGTGACTCGGTATAAGTACGGCGCTACCTGCGTGGGCGGCATGATTGCCGGTCTGGGTGGCCTATTCTATATCATGGATTACAGCAACGGTATCTGGTCGAATAACGGATTCGGCGATCGGGGCTGGCTGGCAATTGCCATCGTGATCTTTGCTACCTGGAAGCCGATAATGGCAATTTTCGGCTCCTATCTGTTTGGTGCGTTGTATATCCTGTTCAATTATATCAAGGTGCCGATGCAGTTGCTGCCTCTCATCCAGATGCTGCCCTATGTGGTGACGATTCTGGTGCTGGTGGCGGTCAGCATTCGGAAAAAGCGGGAAAATCAGCCGCCGGCATCGCTGGGACTGTCGTATTTCCGCGAGGAGCGGTAAAGCTTCCGATGCAGGACTAAAATCCGCCGATGCAGCTGCATCGGCGGATTCTTCAGTAAAGACAGCCTTGTATTCCCTGTCCGGGATTCCCCTCCGTTGGCGGGGCTATTGCCGTTCTGGAGGACAGAGCTTTGAGGAACATAGGATATAGACATCCCCGGATAAGCGAAGCCCCCGGTTCTCGGTGGACTGTTTCCCGGCAAGCAGACAAAGAAAAAAGCCCCCTGTCGCAGAATATCG
>ERZ808240.1192-NODE-1192-length-32917-cov-15.144787_pt1 | contig 32917 bp, 22 predicted proteins | sample MGYA00521084_ERZ808240 | MGnify/ENA primary metagenome ERZ808240 (study PRJEB31516, sample SAMN03275571) | gut metagenome | biome: mammalia-associated habitat; material: feces | host: Papio cynocephalus | place: Kenya | collected 2012-08-06 ... | reverse complement strand
GTGATCTTCCAGCACGAGTGCGACCACCTCGACGGAATCCTCTACACTGACTATCTGGAAGGCAAACAATAGCCTTCATTATTATTCCTTATTTAAGTCTGAATGCCGTGGATCGTTTGGAGTTCCACAACACGATATTGGCATAAGCGCTTACCTTGTCTTGCTTGGAACTTCGTCATTCAGGCTTGCGCTTCTACTTTCCGCGTCTGGAATACAATATGAAGAACACCAGCAAAGATGTCACAAATGTGGATAGTCCTATCGCACAGTTCCAGGAGTTCGGCAGTCCAAGTCCAATCTTGGCCACGCAGATGTAAGTCGTGCAGACTGCCGTCATGAACGCTGCCGGAATCATGGTGATCAAGTAAGTCAGTCCTTTCTTGGATTTCACCAGATAGGCCGTGGCGGTCCACAACATGAACACCGCCAGAGTCTGGTTGGCCCATCCAAAGTACCTCCAGATGACATTGAAGCCGTTCTCATCCGCGATGTTGTACCAAAGCAGAAGTCCGGCGATAAGGAAAAGCGGAATGCTGATCAAAAGCCTGTTTACGATAGGCTTCTGGTTAAGGTGAAGGAAATCAGCGACTATCAAACGGGCGCTTCTGAACGCCGTGTCACCGCTCGTGATCGGTGCGGCGACGACACCAAGAATGGCCAGAACACCGCCCAAAATGCCCAGCCAACCTTTGGAAACCTTGACAACCACATCAGGAGCCGCGGCGGTAACGGTCGCTCCAACCTCGGCTGCGCCTCCGTCAAAGAAGAACCATGACGAAACCGTAGCCCAGATCAACGCCACAATGCCCTCGGTGATCATCGCTCCGTAAAACACCGGCCTGCCAAGTCTCTCATCAGACACGCAGCGGGCCATAAGGGGACTCTGCGTCGCATGGAAACCACTGACAGCGCCACAGGCGATGGTGATGAAAAGGCAGGGGAATATCGGTTGTCCGCTCAGAAGGCCCTTAGACTCACCGAGGTTGCCGAGCCCATCCCACAGTTCAGGAAGCGAAGGCCATTTGACAAACAGGCAGACCATCAGAGCCAAAGCCATGAATATCAAAGCGAAAGCGAAAATCGGATAAATCCGTCCGATGATCTTGTCAATCGGCATCAGCGTGGCCAAAAGGTAATATAGGAATATCGCGCCGACCCAGATCATGATCGAACCACGGCCACCGTCACCGGCGACGTCACCGAGAATCAATGCGGGGCTGAACACGAACACTGTCCCGACAAGCATCAGCACGATGATCGAGAACGCCAGTATGAATGTCTTAGTGCCTTTGCCAAGATATTCCCCGACAAGATCAGGCAGTCCGGCTCCGCCGTTCCGTATCGAGAGCATTCCTGTCATGTAGTCGTGCACCGCCCCGGCGAAGATGCAGCCCAGGACTATCCATAGATAGGCCGATGGCCCGAACTTGGCTCCCATGATGGCTCCGAAAATCGGTCCGGTCCCCGCAATATTCAGGAATTGAATCATATAGACCTTCCATGCTGGCATAGGAATATAATCGACTCCGTCCGCCTTGGTTATGGCCGGAGTCTTACGGGCATGATCCGCTCCGAACGCCCGCTCTACGAATTTCCCATAAAGAATATACCCGACAACAAGTGCCGCTAGGCTGATCAGAAATGAAAACATGATATCAGTTGTTATTGACTTTCCAAGGTTGCCGCAAACGGAGGCATTGTTGATGCCACAAAGCTTCGCGATGACAAATTTACACAAATAACGAATATGCCGAAACAAAATATTCGTAAAAATTTCTTTCCGTCAATATGTCAGACGGGCGGATATAGCCTGATTTTTGAATCAAGCGCACCCCGTGACTAATAAGAATTCTTATGAAATTTGTTGAATATCCAGAAGACAAGAAAACCGGATCCCCTAAGGGAACGGAGGGACAGATCCGTGGCGGAAGGCTTCCGAACGGGAATATGTTCTGGACGATGGTGCTGATGTTCGCGTTTCTTGCGCTGATCAACACTTTCCTGTTCCCCGGCAGCAGGGGCAGCAGCGTGGTGGAGACCGACTACGGAACATTCATCTCCGATGTGGACAAAGGCTTGGTCTATGATGTCGTGATTGAAGGCGACAAGCTGCTCTACTCAAAGAGCGCCCCGCTCACTTATCAGGAAAAACTCAAGGGAAAGAGGGACACGACATACGTGACCGGAGCCGTTTCTGATCCCGATTTCGTCAAACGTCTGTCAACAGCGCACAGCCCCAACAAGGACGGGAAGATCCGTTTTGTGAAAAAGCTCGGTCAGGAGAAGTCTCCGCTCCTGGACTTTATCCTATGGTGGGTGCTGCCCGGAATGCTGATGTACTGGGTTTTCAGTTCCGCTTTCAAACGTCTAGGCGGAACGGGTCAGGGTGGCCTGATGGGCAATTTTATGCAATTCGGCCAGAGTGGCGCGCGACTCTACGCGGAGAATGACATCAAGACTCGTTTCTCTGATGTCGCTGGGCAGGACGAGGCAAAGGACAACCTTATGGAAGTCGTCGATTTCTTGCACAACCCGAAGAAATATAACGATATAGGAGCCCACTTGCCGAAAGGTGTCCTTCTGGTAGGGCCTCCGGGAACAGGCAAGACATTGATCGCAAGGGCTGTCGCCGGAGAGGCCGGAGTGCCGTTCTTCTCGATGTCCGGTTCGGAGTTCGTACAGATGTTCGTGGGAATGGGCGCCGCCAAAGTCCGTGATCTTTTCAGTCAGGCTCAGGCCAAGGCTCCTTGTATTGTGTTCATCGATGAGATAGACGCTATTGGAAAAAGTCGTGAAAACAACATAGGCGGCGGTAACGACGAGCGGGAACAGACTCTCAACCAGTTGCTTACCGAGATGGACGGTTTTGACAGCAACAAAGGCGTCATCATTCTCGCCGCCACCAACAGACCGGACAGTCTGGACAAGGCACTTCTGCGCCCGGGACGTTTCGACAGAAGGGTCCAGATGGAACTTCCTGATTTGCAAGGCAGAAAGGCAATCCTTAAGGTTCATTTGAAGGACATCAAGCACGAAGACATAGATCTTGACTTGATCGGACGCGCCACAGCAGGTTCCTCCGGGGCGGAATTGGCCAACATAGTCAATGAGGCCGCCTTGAGAGCCGTAAGGCTTGGCAAGAAAGCCGCCACGACCGAGGATCTTGAGGAGAGTGTCGAGGTCGTGATGGCCGGTGAGCAAAGAAAGAACGCTGTGATCTCACCGGAGGAGAAGAAGATCATCGCCTATCACGAGATCGGTCACGCCATGGTGGCCGCCGCGCAAAGCAACTCCGCCCCGGTTCAGAAAATCACAATCATTCCGAGGACTTCCGGAGCGCTTGGCTACACAATGCAGGTTGATGAGGGTGAGAAGTTCCTCTACAGCAAGGACTATCTTCTGAACCGTCTCGCCACTCTGACAGGCGGACGGGTGGCCGAGGAAGTCATCTGTCACACTTGCACGACAGGAGCGTCGAATGACATCGAGAAAGCCACCCAGATGGCCCGTTCGATGATCACGATCTACGGAATGAGCGACAAGTACGGTATGATGGCTCTTGAGACCAGAGGCAATTCCTATCTTGGCGGAGGCTCACAGCTTGCCTGCTCGGATGAGACGGCTGCCGACATCGATTCCGAGGCCAGAGAGATGATAGCCGCAGCAAAGAAGAAGGCAACCGAGATCATCACCGCCAACATCGACAAGATGCACAAAAGCGCGCAATACCTCCTTGAAAAAGAGACCATCACCGGCGAGGAGTTCATGAAGATTTTCAAAGGAGACTAGTAATGTGTGTCAGTCCTCTTCGATGATGTTTTCCGGCTCCCAGATTGCGTTCATGATGTCGAGGGCTATATTAATACCGGATTCGGCGGCGGTGGAAAGCAGTTCATAATAGAGAGTCTTGTCATCGATAAACTCTTCGGGGTCGTTGTTTGTGGCAGCTGCCCCTAACCATTCCCATGCATATTCATTGCCTGAAGCGAGAGTGCCTCGCTCAACTCCCTCCAAAAGGATATTCTTGTATAGCCCCATACGGGTGATCATTCCCGTGTTCCAGTCGTTGCTTGCAGCAAGAAGAGCCTTCATCGGATACAGTTCGATGTCTCCTGCATCAATGGCGTCATTGATGTGGTCGAGCAGCTTCTGTTCATCTTCAAGAGTGGAACTAAAATCGCCTGTAGAATGCTTCACGGCGATGCTTTCCAATAGGTCAAAATCGGATTCAGGCAGCATATCAGGCTACAAACATTTTTGTCACACTAATAAACATATTTGTTTTATTCGTTATAAATACGCTTTTTGTCACACTAGAAAAGAAAATTAAGGTTCATAGTCTGCCGTGTAAAGCCTGATTCAGTCCATCATGGGAGCCATCACTTACCTTTTAGTATAATGCTCGCTCAACCATCTGTCTGAGATGTTCTTTCCATTCTGAGCCTGGATGACTGATGCCAAGAAGACGTTTACATTTAGGGCTACAAAAAATCTTTTCATGGCAATTCTTTATCAGTTTCTGACATCGCCCGAGCGATGATCAATGCCATCTCCTCGGCCCAGACATTCCAGTTGAGTCTCTCTTTGTAGACCGATTGAGCCGTGACTGACATTCTCTCAAGCTCGCCGGATTCCAGACATGCCTTGATTCTGCTTCCGAAATCCGCCCCGGAAGCCCCTGACTGCAGCAAATAGCCGTTTCTCCCATCAATGACATAATCGCCGACACCTCCGGTTCTTTGAGAGAACACAGGGACTCCGAATGCGGTGCACTCGCAGAAAGCGATGGCTGAACACTCCGCAATGGCAGGATGAAGCATACAGTGGCATCCTCGGATTATTTCCACCAGCCGATGATAATCATCAGGATTGTTCTTGTCAAGAAATCCTATGTGGTCGACAAAACTCAAATCCCTCACTTTCCTGTCAAGGTTCTTGACACCTACAACATGCAAAGTGGCAGGCACACCGTGCTCATTCAGCCAGCGGCAAGCGTCCACGGCGGTCTGACCACCCTTGCGGACCCAATCGACACCAAGAAACAGAATGTCAAGATGCCCGTTGTAATTGAATATTTCAGGCCGGATGTCTTTTTCATCGATGTTTGCTCCGAACTTCAGAACGTGAACCTTGTCGGGATCCTTGTGATAGTCAGAAATCACGGATCCGGCAGCCCACTCAGAAGACACAACGACTTCTGCGGCCTTGTCGATGGCGGTCTGTTCCACCATGTTGCCTTGACGCACCGCTTTCGGTGACAGATCATTGAAATAATAACCGACCATCAGTCCGAAAGTAGCGTCTGACAGATAGACAATCGGCTTGCTCGTGTCCAACTTGTACAGACATTCGCTTGAAAACGGGGCGAACAGTACATCACAGGATTCGATGGCGGTCTTGTCCAAAGATTTTGACAGCAACGATGCTCCTACGAAAGTATGGGTAGGTTTGACCTTTGTCTTCGAGATCCGGTTCAAGAAAGCCGCCATCTTGGAATATATCCTGTACGACAGGCTCTTTCTGGCGCGCACCCAAATGACATCGTAACCTACCGAGCGCAGAGCCTCGGCCATCTTGTACGGTGTGCCGCTTGAGGCTTTACGGTCAAATGGGTCGTTCCATTGCACAAACCCCAATCTTACTTTTCTATGTGGCATAATTATTTCTCATATGTTTTGTTCCGAACATTTTCGATGACACGCATGCATATGGTTTCCAAATGGGATTTCTCAGCCCATGGTTCCGTGTGCAAGACACGGTCGAACTCATTCTCCAACGCTTTCCTGTCACAATCAGGGGCATAGGTTTCCCAATATTCCGCCGGGGTGAAACTCCTGTTCTCCATATTATAAATATTATAAGAATCTACCTGTAATACTTATTGTGGACTGTCGGACTTGAGTGGGAGAGCCGGTGGCGACAATGCGTCCTCCTTCCGAGCCACCGCCAGGCCCCATGTCGATGATGTAGTCAGCGTTGCGGATGACATCGAGATCGTGCTCGATGACGATGACCGTGGCGCCATGGTCGATAAGGTTTTGGAAGACCTTTAAGAGGGTCATGACATCGGACGGGTGAAGGCCGATGGTCGGCTCATCGAACACGAAAACGGAATCGCCCTGTCCCCTGCCCATCTCGCTGGCCAGTTTAAGCCTCTGTGCCTCACCGCCGGACAGGCTCGGAGTCTCCTCGCCTAATGTCAGATAGCCAAGACCGAGATCCCGCAGAACCTGGAGACGCTGGCTTATCAATTTGAGATCCGAACATGCGTCAAGCGCTGAATTTATGTCCATGTCCATAAGCTCCGGCAGCGAATGGAACTCTCCGGCGGCATTCTCCCTCCGGATGTTTCCGGCGGCCTTTGAATATCTCGACCCACGGCAATCCGGGCACGGGACGTCCACATCAGGAAGGAATTGCACGTCAAGGCTTATCACACCTGTACCGTCACATGTCGGGCATCTGAGTTTGCCGGTGTTGTAGGAGAAATCCCCGTCCTTGTAGCCATGTTTCTTTGCGTCCGGAGTCTTGGCAAAGACTTTGCGTAACTCATCATGGACATTGGCGTAAGTAGCCACGGTCGAGCGGACGTTAATACCTATCGGAGAAGCGTCTATCAGTTTGACCTGACGAATTCCTTCAGCATCTATCGACTTCACATGCACTGGCAAATCATGGCCTGAGATCTTCGCCTGTAGCGCGGGGATAAGGCTTTCAAGAACCATAGTTGTCTTCCCGGAACCAGAGACACCTGTGACAACCGTCAGACGTCCTTTCGGAATCTCAACCCTAAGCGGTTTGACGGTGTGGATGGCTTCTGTCTCCATCACTATCTTACCATCAATGAATATGTCAGCATCCTTTATCTGCGGTCTGACTTTAACAGATGCCTTACCTGAAAGGAAAGGACCTATCCTTGAATATTCATTGACCTCGATGTCGTCTATTGTTCCTTGCGCTATCACCTTGCCACCGCTTGATCCGGCACCTGGCCCCATCTCGATCATCCAGTCGGACTTTGTCAGAATCTGTGTGTCGTGATCCACGAGTACCACGGAATTTCCGTCCGCTATCAGGTCTTCCATAACGCCGCAAAGGCCGATGATGTTCGATGGATGAAGGCCGATCGACGGTTCGTCCAAGACATATAGAACTCCGGTCGTGCGGTTTCTCACGGCTCTCGCCAACTGCATTCTCTGCCTCTCCCCGGTCGAGAGAGTCGCCGCAGAGCGGTCAAGAGACAGGTAGCCTATCCCCAAATCCATCAGTCGTTTGGCCGTGTCAAGGAACGATTCGCAGATGCTATCGGCCATAGGCCGCATCTCCTCCGGAAGTGTGGCCGGGACGCCTTTGACCCATTCCACAATCTCCGTAAGGGTCATCGTGCAGGCTTCGGCCAAGGATATTCCCCTAAGCCTCGGCGCCCTTGCCGCATCGGAAAGTCTTGTGCCTCCGCAGTCCGGGCAGACATCAAGTCTCAGGAACTTCTCCACCCTCTTCATACCTTTCTCGTCCTTGACCTTGGCGAGAGCGTTCTCGACAGTGTAGGTAGCGTTGTAGAATGTGAAGTCCAGTTCAGCGGCGTCGTTCGAGTTCTTGGCCTTGTAGAGAATGTGCTTTTTCTCGGCCGGACCGTGCAGGACGATGTCCTTTTCCTTGTCAGTCAGATCCTTGAAAGGAACGTCTGTGCGTACGCCCATCGCCCTGCAGACATCCTTCATCAGTGACCACATCAGCGTGTTCCAAGGAGCGACAGCCCCTTCGTCTATCGTGAGGTTCTCATCCGGAATCAGGGTCGATTCGTCAACAGTCCTGACCGTACCCGTTCCGTCACAAGTCCGGCACGCTCCCTGACTGTTGAACGACAGTTCCTCAGCGGACGGGGCGTAGAAATGTTCCCCGCAAACAGGGCAGACAAGTTCCTTCCCTGCGGCGACAAGCAAGGACGGATCAACATAGTGCCCGTTTGGGCAGCGGTGACTCGCCAATCGCGAAAACATAAGTCTAAGGCTGTTAAGGAGTTCGGTTCCCGTACCGAAAGTACTGCGTATGCCGGGGATCCCCGGCCTTTGATGAAGAGCCAGAGCCGCCGGGACATAAAGAACCTCATCCACATCCGCCTTGGCGGCCTGAGTCATCCTCCTTCTGGTGTATGTCGAAAGTGACTCAAGATAACGCCTTGATCCTTCTGAATATAGCACCCCAAGCGCCAGCGAGGACTTTCCGGAACCCGACACCCCGGCTATCCCCACAATCTTCCCGAGCGGAATGTCCACATCCACATTCTTCAGGTTGTGCACCCTCGCCCCGCGCACCAAAATCTTGTCTGGTTGATTTCTATTCATGATCAATGAGTCAAGCCAATAAATGTTAAACTTTCAAAAATAGCAAAAAAGAGCTAAATAAAGGTGCGGATTGACACAAAAATATACCATTCCATTCATAGGTGCATAAGGATGATCCGCGCTTACGAGCAAGGCAAACAACTTCTTGCCAAAGCCGAGGCCGGCACCGTCTCCAGGCTTGCCGCTGTGCCGGGATAAGACGCAGGATCACTTGTTGAATGACGCATCAAAGACTTGCCCTGAACGCTCTTCCCAATGAGCCCGGCCCAGCCACGATGACAGCAGCGTCGCCAAATGACGACAGCAACTCTGGCCAGCGCTTGATGTCACAGACAAACAAGGACGTCGAGAGAACCTCACCGAGAGCCCCGCTGCCTGTCATTACCGACAGGGTTCCCATTTTCTTTACGAGAGTGCCATCCAGAGGATTGACAAGGTGATCGTTTTCCTCTTTTGAATTTCCTGAGGTCGTCAAGCATTCATCTCTCAGAATCACAGGTGCTTTATCAGCCTGGCCGAAGCCTACTTTCCAACCGGAGCCTCCAGGGCGATCGCCCAACGCAAGTATCGAGCTGTTCCCGAAATTAATCAAAGCGTCAGTTATGTCACTCGCATCCAACACTGGACGAATTCTGTCCAGTGCATATCCTTTAAGGAAACCGGAGAGGTTCAATGAGATGCCTTTTCGCCCGAAAAACACACTTCTGACAGCATTGTCAAGATGTATCATGCCTATTGTTCCGGAACTGTGGCAACAGGAATCAATTGATATGTCAAAAAGGCCGAAGGTCGAGCCTGCATACATAACACATTGCCCAATAATGTTGAACAGTTCCTCACTAATGACGACAGGATGATCCGCCGCCACCCTGTTCAGCATCGCCAGTTCGCTGCCAGGATTAAATTTGTCTCCGATAGCCTCCAATAATCCAATCGTTTCCAGTACATCATCAGAGACTTGCACTCCAACAGATTCAGGGCACACCAATGCCATGTCCAATCTTGTGTGCATGACTGTGGCCCAGGCGTAAAAAAGCCCGTTGCCGCCACAATCCTTATGGATGTAACGGTAAGCGGGCTGACTGCGGAGATGGGTAAACTCCCGCATTGGCGGCGACTTGCTAAAGTTCCTTTATCTTAATGTTTTTGAACCAAACCTCATTCCCATGATCCTGAAGAAGGATATACCCTTCGGAAAAATTTCCGAAGCCTGGCCAGTCGCGGTACTTGCTGTAAGCCACAAGGGCGTTCCACATCTGGCAGTCACGATCATATTCAACCAGTTTCACCCCGTTCAGCCAATGCTCGACGTGCTTGCCTTCCACTATGATCACCGCGGTGTTAAAATCATCCTTGACGAAAGGTTTGACATCCGGAGCCGGTATCAGATCGTACAGAGAGCCGAGTTTCCTGTTTCCCCTGACTCCAAGCTTGGCGTCCGGATGCACATCATCATCCAGAATCTGAAACTCACAGCCGATGCTTGATCCGGCAAGTTTATTTAGGTCCGGATCAACAAAGTACTTTATTCCACTGTTGGCGCCTTTCGTGATCTTGAAATCAACCTTGAGGACAAAGTTTCCATATTTTCTTGTCGTGATTATGTCTCCTCCGTTGGTGGCTTCACCTCCGTCACCGGGAAGCACTTTCAATAACCCGTTCTCTATCTTCCAGCCTTTGTCTGGAAATCTGTCCAATTTCGCTCCTTTCCAACCAGCCGTGGAACTACCGTCCCAAAGAAGTTTCCAACCCTCGCGGACTTCCGCCGGGGTAAGCCTGTTCGACCAATCACCTTGGGCCGACATCGATGCAGCCATGAATATGGCCGCCACAAACACTGTGATTCTTTTCATTGTATCTGTTGATTATTGAAATAATGATTTTTATAACCTGTAGAACTCTTCCCATCCTTTACGTGGCGGCAGACCAGTCAGCAAAGCGTCCGCGAAATGATTGTTGGTGACACGTTTTGTATGACCGTCAAAGTAAAGGGTGGTGTTCAGCCTTTGTGCAATCACACCGAGGCAGAAAACCTGAGACAGTACTCCGTTTATCTCAAACGGAGATCTTGTCTTCTCTTCCCCCATGCAGGAAAGCAAAAAGTTCTCGAAATGATTTGATGGGCTTTCCGGCACTTCCGGCAGCCTGCCCGCCATCTCCAAGGCTTTTTCCTCGGGAATAATCGTCAACGTGCTGCCATGGGTGCCACCTTTGAAGATCAAGTCCTTGGAATATATTATCTTGCCTGGATTCAACCTGACATCCGGGGATTCACCTTGATTGGTTTTCGGAACGTTCGGATTATATTCAGAGACTCCATAGCCGGCTGGCAAAGGTGGCAGATTGTCAAGCCCATCATACCACGTGATGTCAACAGGCGGCATCCCGTGCCTCTGGGGAAAACGGAAAAGGATGGTGGAGGAATATGGGAAGAAGTAGTCATTGTGTCCATTCTCGTAAAGCATTGAGACCTCGTATGGCAGGCCAAGATCCAGAAACTCGTGGACAGTGTCAAGGATATGAGCCCCCCAATCTCCCAATGCGCCCATTCCGAAATCATACCAGCACCGCCAGTTACCCTGATGGTATTTTTCATTATATTCATGAAACGGAACAGATCCAAGCCAAGTGTCCCAATCCATTCCAGACGGAACCGGCTGCCCTTCCGGCAATCTTGTGATGCCGGCATCCCAATTATGCCACCTTCTCGGACTGTTCATGTGTGCCGTCACTGCCGTGACATCCTTGATGATTCCGGCGTCCATCCAAGCTTTGAACTGAAAATAATTCGCTTCCGAATGCCCTTGATTTCCTACCTGAGTGACTAATTCAGGGCGTTTCCTTGCCGCATCCATCAGAAGTTCAGCCTCAAGAAACGTCCTTGCAAGAGGCTTTTCAACATAGACATGTTTGCCAGAGGCAAGTGACAACATCGAAATCGGGAAATGTGAATGATCAGGTGTGGCGATGGCGACCGCATCGAACTCATGTCCAACCTTGTCAAACATCTGCCTGAAATCCCTGAACAGTCTTGCCTTCGGATACATATTCATCACTTTCCGCGTCTGAGGCGCACCAAGATCGACATCGCATAAAGCGATGACCTCCACCATTCCAGTCTTGGCGAACTCCTCTATAATCTGTTCCCCACGGTTTCCGATTCCCACATAGGCTATCTTTACCTTTTCTCTTTTCTTTGACAGTGTTGAATATGTCCGCGCGGACAGAATGTCCGAGGAACCAATGGCAACTCCTGCCGTTGCCAACCCGAGCGTTTTCAAAAATTTTCTTCGTGTATACATAACACAACAATTGAAATAACTTATTTAAACAATCGTATTATCAAATAAATAAATATCCTGAGTAGACTCCAGAGTCCATATAGCACACATGCGAAAGCCAAGACATAAAACGCTGATGTAAGCATCTCCTTGACCGGAGCCTTGAATAAGATTATCGAATAGAGGTTCGTCAGATTTGCCACCAACAGACAAATCAGGAATGACAACAATTCGATCCGTTTCCTTACGGCAGTCAAAACAGTGTCTTTCACTTTGTTCCAGTTTGTTTATGGTGATTTAGGTAATCGATTTTATATTCATCCGGGAAGCGGACAGGCACACCACGAAGAAGAGCCTCATGGCCAAGCAGACTCAGCACGCTCGCATAATACCCTTCTTCCGCAATATGCTTGGGCTGTACGCATGTAATGACAGATTCGATGAAGGCTTCCAGCATAAGTGACGTGCCATCCTCCTTAGGTGGTCTGCCAAGAATATAGACGCCTTTGTTCTCTTCCGCTGTTTCGGGAGCCCAGCTTGTCCCGGCGAACGGCAGCGTGTCAAACAGTTTGTTTTCCCACTCATTAATCAGCCGGAGAAACGCCGGAGCCGGAGGCACGTCCTCAAAGTAGTACTTCCCTTTCTCAGGCTCGACCGTCCCGAGCGATCCGAGAATCTGCTCCTCAAGGCCATAGAAACGATTGGAGATCACAGAGTCGAATGTCATTTTCACCCCGTTGCCGAAGACGTAGATGCAGCTGATGTTGTCGTAAACATCCCGTCCGTCTTTCCAATATGTTATCGAACCGTCACCCATGACCTTGTCAGGAATCATTTGGAGCGCCCAGCAGCCGACCTGGAGCTGATGGCAGGCCAGTTCGGTCATCAGTCCCTTGGAGGATTCTTTGTACAGTCTCCAATTGATACGCCGTTCAAGTTCGGGAGACGGTACAGGACGCCGCCAGTCACCGTTACGGTACCAGAACGTGCGAATAGCGTTAATTTGTCCGAATGTGCCTGCATGGATCAGTTCCATGGCCCTTATGTACCTCGGGTCAAAAAGCCTCTGCTGCCCAGTGAAGAACACTTTCCCCGTATCCAGATGCTTATTATACATCGTGTGGCATTCTTCCATAGTAAACCCTATGGTCTTCTCACAGAACACATGCTTGCCAGCCTCAAAAGCAACCATGACTATCTCAAAATGTGTGTTCAGCGGTGTGGCCACAATCACAGCATCAATCGATTCATCTTCAAGCATCGTCCGGTAGTCCGAACAAGTCCTGACCCCTGGAACAATTTGAAGTCCGGCCTGAAGTGACGGCACGTATGTGTCGCATAGAACCACAATCTCCACTTTTGGATTCACAGACAGAAAACTCAACAGGAAACGGCCGCGTGAACCACATCCCACAAGACCGATACGGCAACGCTCAGCTCTCGTGTGCTTAACTTCTGAAAACGCTGAAAGCCAAGGTGAACCCGCCAGTACCGTACAGGTTCCAGTCAAACCAAGATTCTTGATGAATTCCCTCCTGTCCATCATTCAAGCCCCTCCTTCAAAACGCATACGGGACCAAGCAGACCTGATGACTGAAGAGGCGAATCCGCGGTCAGGGAATTATTGAGAACCCATGTGACACGCCTCTCAGGAGGCAGGGCTGAGTCACCGATCAGCCTGTTCCTCCAACCATTATATACCCGAACCGCCAGAGTGTTCTCCCCTTCTTTCAGAGCATCAGAGACATCCACCCTATAAGGAGGTGTCCACACGCCACCGACATATTTTCCGTTAAGATAGACTTTGGCCATCAGCATCACTTTCCCCAAATCCAACCACAATTGTCCCGACGGCAAATGATTCATCATAAACTTGTTCACATACACAGCCTCTCCAGAATAGAATCTTACATCGGTGTCTCCAGACTCCTTCCAATCAGTCAGCTTATTGAACACTTTTGTGTTTCCGGGCACGGAATCTCTTGTAAATGTCACGCGCCAAGGACCTTCAACGCAAAGAAGCGTGTCTTTAATTCCGGCACGAAGAGGTTTCATTCTTCCATTTTTATGTTTTCTGAACACCACGAACACACTTTCATCAGCCTCCAGGTCGATAGGCACCGACATGCCATTACCGAGCCATGAATATTCCCGCACACCATACCTTTGACCATCCACCGGAGTCCATATTTCAGGTGAGAAGTCCCTCGCCACCCTGAATATTCCGTCAAATGCCTGTCTTTTGCCACTTTGATTGGACAAGAAATAGATTTCGCCATCCGGCATGCTCCTGTGTATGAACAAAATGGAGTCATTGGCATCCGCACATTGAAAGTCTGGTGTCACCCCCATTTTGTCAAGGACATCTTTCAGACACATGTCATTGTGAAAAATGTTTCCGTTACCGTACTTGTCACCGGGAAAAAGTTCCTCGCCCAGAGCCTTGACCACCTTGTCAGCCTCAGGGTATCCTTCAAGGCTCGGCGAAAGAACAGGCGCTTTCCCGTAAACAGCAAGGCCTTCTTTGGCGAACCCGAGAATTTTTTGCAGCAATCCGGGGCGCATTGTCTTCTGCTCAGGCAGCACCAACAGACGGTAAGACATCCCGTCCGGCAGAACAAGCCGCCCATTCCTTACGTCAGCCTTTGTCATCAGGATCTCAGAGTTGATGTAGTCAAACGAATAGCCTTTAGGCAAACCGTCAGTCACGGGCCCTGTCATTTTCGGGGTATCCTCACCAATAAAATACGCGACATCAGCGACGTACATTCCCTGTTGGAGCAGAAAACCACATCTTTTCAGGTAGTCGGTAAACATTCCCATACAGCAGAACCAGGTGTTTTTCCTGTTGAACTCTGTCCCGAACCATGCGTTCATTCCTGGATTAAGGTTCTCGTAAGGTTGATGGATATAAACATGCAGCAGTGAGGCGTTTATTCCTTCGGTAAAGAATCTGTCCACCCTGGCTTTCATATTACCCGGATAATTCGTGAAGGCAGGCTTGCCGCTCGTGCAGGATTCCGCCCATATCCTTTTCTTGCCGTATGTGTGGCCACATGAGGAAGCGCATCGGTTCTCTATTAGCCCTAACTCTCCTTTGTTCCAAAACTCACCGCTGACCTCGTCAGCCCGGCCACCATACTGGAGAAACTCTCCTGGAAATCCCCAATGGCCATAGTTCTCAAGCCATGTCGTCAGACCATCGCGATGGCTCAATCTTGTCAGTTCACCGACGTAGTTGTCAGCCACGGCGTCTGCCACAAAACGTCGAAGATCCCAAAGAAAACGAGAGGACACATCCTCGTTGTCCACGACATGTCCGTCAAGAACCGGCAGAAATGGTGTTGGATCATAGTTGAACTTAACCTTGAAGGAATCCAGCATACCGTCTGTCCAATTCTGGCTTCCCGTCTCATAACTGTCCTGGACAACGACCTTCAGTCCACGTCTATCGTTTTCCGGAATTCTACGGAGCAGCTCTCCGACAAAAGAGTCGTAGTGAAACCCGACATGTCGCCTGCTCATTTTGTCCACCTCAAGTCCAGTGGCTTCCGGCGGAGCCGGGGAATTGGTCATTCCAGTAGATTGCATATAATAAGCAGACAGAGTCCATAAGCCGTCAGGCACTTTCCAGACAAGTTCCCCTTTGTCCGAGACACTTCCTGTGACGTCGAGGACCTGTGCGGATCTGACAGCCGCACTGTCTGTCCCTCCATAGTCCGGTTCCAGTGGCCAAATGTAGGAGTCCCACTTTGGATCAGGACGCTGATACATCTTGGCCAATGACTTTTCAGGCCATCGTTCCACCATAGGTTCCGTGGAAAGGGTCACGGTGATTTTTGAGGTTTTGTCTATGGCTTCAGGCTTACCCAACGACAATCTGAACTTATCAGACGAGGTTTCAGAAACCGAAATCACCACAGGGGCATCGGGAATGAAACCAACTGACGTACTGAAATTCGTCCTGTCGATTATGAATTTTCTGATTGACCTGAATTTTCCTTCTTCATCGGCAAGAAGTTCGGCATGGCACATTACCCTGCCACTCGGCCGTATGATCAGACTTCTAACCTTCTGACCGTCATCCATACACATGTCAAGAGTTGTCTCCTGCCCATCATTGTGAACTATTGTCCAACTCTTGTCCGGATTCCTTTCCTCACAGGGGTAAGCTAGCGCTTTGACCAATTGCATCGAGTCTGAGTACTCCGGAATGATTCCATTCCAGAAGTCCCCGCCATTCAGCCGAACCGATGACGAGCGGATAAATCTCATGCTTTTCTCCGGTGTCACCCACGGGCCACCCGACTGGCTCCACCCGGCACAATTGAATATTCCTGTCTCGATGCCGTAATCAGAGGCCGTCTTCAAAGCCACCCGCAAGAGCCGCCACCATTCGTCGGAAAACATCCTGACATCGCCATATTCACCTCCTTTCAGTCCGATGTTCCCTATGTACGCCCTCGTGATACCGGCATCTCTCATTGCCTGAAGATCTTTCACGATACCTTCTTCAGAGATATGTCCGGACAGCCAGTACCAGTAGCATGCCACCCGCACACTGTCGGGAACATTCACAAAACCGCATTCCAGATCATCCATGGATGGAGATTCCATGTGACATGACGATAGAAAGACGATGGCCGGCGCGGCGGTGATCCCGATGAGAGAACTTATCAAACGATGAATTGACATTGCTAGTAAGGAATATATTCGTTGTTCATGACATTGAGCGTTTGCGGAAGCCATACCCTGTAACGCAGCGACCTGTCCCATGTGTTGCCGGCCGAGGCGAAATCACAAAGATGAACAAGGCGGGGAGAACGGTTGTGTTCCAGCAAGGTACCCACGTGCATAGGGACGCTGAAAGCCATCCAGGAGAAATCGTGGCTTTCCAGCGGTGTGAGTTCCACGAATCCGTCACCGGAGACCAGGGCGACCGCCTCGTCCACAAATCCATCGTTGAATCTGCTGTCTCTGGACAAAACCACCGGGCCGCGGACTATGGCCAGGCAATCAGCCTCTCTTACCACGCGTCCTCTCAAATCAAGTCTGACATGAATGCTGTCTCCGGATTTCCATTCACGCTCAAGTGTCAGGTAATGCCCTTGGATTATGTCTTTTATCTCCTCACCGTTGACCGCGACGCTCACGTTCTCACTCCAACCCGGAATACGGACCGCAATCGCGCATCTGACAGGTCTCGGAGTATCTATTTCTATTTTTATCAAATCACTGACCGGGTAATCAGTCGTCTGGCGCAGATGAAGCCTTTCCTTCTGTGTCAGAATTATGTCAGCCTCGGAGGGCGCGTACAAATTGACATGAATGCATCTACCGTCAACATCATACATGACTTTAGGGATCATCGAGAACGCGCGGGGACCATTCGCATTACAGCAGTTGATGTGCATTCCGCATTGCTCCTCACCTTCTGACCTCCAGCCCTCCAAAGGACTGTATTTGGCTATCTGGGACGCATCGTCCTTTAACGAGGCCATCAGCGCGTTGTACATCGCTCTCTCTATGAGATCCCCATAGGAGGAATCGCGCGTATGGCGCAGAAGGCGGAAACATAATTGCATCCATGTGAATGTCACACAGGTCTCCATAGTGTGGTAAGTAGGCAAGTACTGACGTGGCTTTCCCCCATACCAACACTCGAAAGAGCTCCCCGACCCGGCTATGTTGATCTCATCGTTTATTATACTTGCCACAGTTTTTTCAATGGCAGAAAGACAGGTGGGGTCTCCATCTATCTTGTAAAGCTCCAGAAGTCCCTCGTAACAGGACATCATCTCATACGCCTTCTGACCGTTCTCTCTGGAAAACCATTTCTCAGGGTGAGGAAATCTGGAGGCCACAGGAATACCGGCTATAGCCTTGCTGATCAACTCAGGGCCTTCGGGGGTCTCCCATTGCCGTACGATATACCGGGCGAAATCAAGATATGACGGATCGCCGGTATGCCTGTACAACGACACAACCGCCTCAAGGATCGATGAACTTGCCATTCCACGGTAGTTTCCCGTCGCCACGATGTCCGTTTTTCCCTCGCCGACCTGTGTCATCAAATGGTCGATCAGTCTGCGGGCCGCTTTCAGAGCCCTCCGGTCACCGGAAAGGTCGTACCACGCGAGCAAACCCAAAGCAGTGTATTTGCGTCCCCAGACATCCCATTCCTGAAGTTGATGCTCGGGGGAATAATTTCCGATGTAGCCATCGGGGGACTGTGTCTCCATCAGCAATGAAGCCGCCTCACTTATCTTCTCGTACAGCTCCCAGTCATGGGTATATTCATAAGAAGAAATCGCTCCCAGCATCCATTTTCCCCAAAACTCGCTCTGCCACAGGCGGCTTTCCGTACGGTGGCGGAAAGGTTCGACAAGCTCGTTGACATCCTGCCCTTTGACCCGGCGGGCTATACAGTCGGATATTCTTTCTCCGACATATCCTTTGACCTCAACATTCTTGACAGCCGGGTATTCGTTAGGCCTTGCGGCCGCCAGGGCAGGAAAAAGAAGCGATGCCGCCAGGAGAAATCCCGCAAGTGTAGTTCTGTTTGTTCTCATAGTGCCAATCGTGCTATTCGGCAAGCCTGTCAACGACCACCGGCTTTATCAAACCGCCACCCATACTGATCTTTCCGTCCTTCACGTTCATATCCACAATGTAGGCGCCGCGTGGATGTACCTCTGTATCGCTCTTATGCGCGTGGAACACATAACGCATCTGGCCGTCATTGTCAACGAAAGGAGCGCCGTGGCCTACCCCGACAAGTCCTTCATACTTATGAAGCACCGGATTGGAATCCGCTTTTTTCCAAGGTCCCAGCGGTGAGGATGATGTCGCATAACCGACCGCATAGTCCTGGCTGGTATAGTCATTTGCCGAATACATAAGATAGTAAACCCCATCCTTTTTGAACACAGATGGACCTTCCGTGACCTTTGAGGCTATCAATTCCCAAGGTTGGTCGGGACGAATGCATCTCGACAGGGTCTCCTCCTTGATTTCCTTCAGATCATCCTTAAGCTCCGCACCCCAGATTATGTTCCCGCCATTGAACCTGACGAAATATACGTACGCCTTGCCATCGGTGTCGAAAAACACAGAAGAATCAATGCCGGCCTCATCCCTCATAGTTTTTTTGACGGTCTGGACAAAGGCTCCCAGAGGTGAGGTTAACTCAGCGACACAGAGTCTGCGCTCTGCGGTGTAGAACATGTAGTATTTCTTTTTAGCGCTTACATAATAGACCTCAGGCGCCCAGAATCCAGTCGTCCCATAGGAATCGGATGGATCAAGAGCGGAGGAATACATCTTCCATTTCTCCAGATCATTTGAGACGTAGACATCGAACCCAAGCGCCTCGCCGTTTTTTGTGCCATACAGGTAATATTTCCCTTTCTCCACCATAATGTACGGATCGGCGACCGGAACGGTTTTCGACAGGACACGGACAGGCTCCTTGTCAGGCGATTCCGGAACATCACTGCTTCCGGTACTTGAGCAACCTGAACCACAAGCCAATGCGGCGGACATAAGGAGTATGCAGATTGTCATCTTTTTCATTTCGTTTTATATTGATTGCTGCCGGGACACCCCATGAATGACGGTGTGTCCCGGCAAAGTATTCATTTACCCGAAGTCGTGAATCTTTTCAGAAATTCCTTGACAGATGCCTGGAAGTCCACATCTCCGGTTTTCGCGGTCCAGGCCCACCACTGATTATGCTTGTTGTGGTTGTAGGAATGAATCTCCACAGCCACCCCATTGGCTTTCAGAGCCGCCTCATAGGCGACAGCATTCTTCTCCATCGAAAAACTCTGGTCATTGGCGGCGTATGCGATGTATGCCGGAGGATTGCCTGCGGCGGTGTGTTTCTCGTTGGACAAAGCATCGCGAAGATCCTGAGACGGATCGTCCCCAAGCAGCGAGCGGCAGGCTCCATCCTGCGTCCCGTCCTTCTGCATGGTCACCAAAGGAGTCATCAGGACCTGAAAATCCAGCATCTCCGGGACATTGACAGCCAGAGTGGTGGCGATATGGCCTCCCGAGGCCATTCCCCAGACACCGACTTTGTCATAACCGCCCCACTCTCCTTTCCTTGCGCGGACAAGACTCAGAAGGTCGTAGGCGTCCTCGAACGGATGTGAGTAATACTTTGTGTGCGGGTAGGAGTAGTAAAGCGCGGCGAACATGGAATTGGTGGCCTGGGCCATATTCATGAATCCATTATTGCCAGACACAACCCACTGGATGTCGTTCTCGGGAATGTCGGAATATGCTCCGCCCGGGCAAAGAAGAACGGCGCGTTCTACCGATCCTTTGTAGTTGTAGAGCACACCCTTCGCCTCCGGCTCCCTTGAGTAATGGATGATCAGATTGTCTCCTTCCTCCTCATAGGCCGGGCATACGACATAAATGTAACCCTTTGACGAGACAACCTCATTCCCTGGAGCAATCTTGACAGGAAGGACAAAAGGCTTTTGAGACGCGATAAACGCCTTGTCAATCTCAGCCTGGTTGAGTTTCAGTTTCAGCGAGGCACCTTTCGCTCCTTTCGCGATGGTGGAAGCCTCAAAGGAGTAAGTCCCTTCCGGCAGCAAAGCGAAAGCGGCTTTTTTCTGCGAGTTGTAGGCGTTGACCAATGACTGCGGATTATCCGCAAGCGCGAGCGAGCAGGTGATGTCTTCCTCCGCACTGAAGTCTTCCCCTGTGTTCTTGGTCAGGGCCACTTCAAATTCCCGCTCTGCCGAGAGCATCAAAGTACGGTTGCCTTCCATCTTGAATGACAAGACCGTGTTGGCGTTGGCCGGTGTCGGCTCTTCAGGTGTAGGCTCCGGCTCAGGATTTTTGTTCTCCTTGCCGCACCCGACGAATGCCATGGTCATCGCAATGGCGATGACTCCAGATAATAATTCTTTCTTCATTTTTTGATTGATTAATTGTTTTGTGTATCAACTATTCCCAACCTGGGTTCTGTTTTATGTTCGGGTTGTTTTGAATCTCGTTCTCCGGAATCGGGAACAACCAGTAATGCTCTCCGCCCCAGCTGTAGTGATAGGTGGCCTCACCCCAAACCTGACGGAGTCCGTTGACCTCCTCGCTCTGTCCGTTTTTGTACGTGGCGAACTTCTTTTCTTTCCAAGTACGCCACCTCAACTCGTCAAAATAGATGACATCCTCTCCCAGAAGCTCCCAGTAGCGTTCGTTCCGGATGCGCTCGCGCGCGTCCTCCTGTCCTTTCACCTGAGTGAATGAGTTGGAGTCCAGAAGGCTGGCTCCCGCGCGGTCACGTACTCTGTTCACGACCTTCACCGCCTCTTCTGTCTTTCCCTGCTCATTGAGAGCCTCGGCCAGGTTCAGGAGCACATCCGCATAACGGATAAGCGGCAGATCTATGCCGGTCCAATAAAGATTACCCTCGTTTATGCCCTCGGTGACGAACTTTCTGTTAAGATAGTAGAACATCGCCTGAGTGTCTGTGCGCAGATCATTCGGTTCCCTTCTCACAGTCCCATCATCCTCTTCGGTCTCCGTCCATTGGCTTCTGAAAGGGAACCTGCTTGTAAACCAGTTGGCCGCGCCACCGTCACCGCCCAGATACTTTGCGTAAGGGGTTATGACACTCATCTCCAATCTTGGGTCACGATTCGTGTAGGCCTTTCTCACGCGCGCCTCGTTACCGTCTGGAAGGTAGAGATCCATCTTGGCGCCTTGCTCCCTCGCGGTTTTATACTCCTTGTCAGTGAGATGGTCCCGAAGGAAGAACACACGGCGTTGCCTGACCGTCAACGAGGAGAAACCAGGAATATAATCGTCCCAATTGAACCTGCTTCCATCGGCATTCTCATAAGTGTCGATAAAATCCGGGTTGACGATGTAGTTGTTCCACATGCTGCCATAGGTGCAGCGGTTTCCGTAGCCCCTGTTCTTTCCGTTTCCATAGCCATATTCACCAAGGCACTGGACAGAGAAGATCATCTCGTCACAACGCTCATTGGTTTCTTTGAACAATTGCTTGTATGATTCATCGCCAGCCGCAGTGAACAATGAGTAGCCGCACTCACCCACCTTGCGGAAATCAGACTCCGCAGCCTCCCAATCCTTTTTCCACAGATAGACCTTGCCTCTGAGCGCATAGGCGGCCCCTTTTGTGACATGTCCATAATTCTCGTCTGTCGATGAATATTTCAACGGAAGCTGCGGGTCATTTATGCAGGTTGTCAGATCCTCGATGATCCTGTCCCACGTCTGGTCCTGAGTGAGACGGCTGCCCTTGGCGTCCTCAATGCTGCTGAAGGCCTCGGTGTAATACGGCACTCCGCCGAAAACAACGTTCAGCTGATAATACCACCAGGAGCGAAGAAACCTGCATTCTGACACCAGTCTGTCTTTGACCGGCCCGGAAATACCCTCCACACCCGGAAGGTGGGTGATCACATCATTGGCCCGTATGATGAACTCATAGTTGTCGTGCCATAGTTCCTTTGGGCCGGCGCCGCCGGTGGTCTGCCATCCGAAGAGCATTCCGAAATCCCTCCAGTTCGCATCAAGATCCATAACGCTTGCGAAGCAATCGAACCAAAGGGTGCGCGGATAGCTTATTCTTTTATAGAGTCGATTGTAGACTCCCGCGACTGTCTTCTCCGCCATAGTCGGGTCAGACCAGACAGAACTTTCTGTCGGCTGGCTCTTAGATGTCAGATCCATATCCACACAACCAGTGGAAACGGCTATCACAGATGTGGCGAAGCATACTTTCAGTATATTCTTAAAATCGTGTCTCATTTTCAGATCGTTTTTGGTCAAAATGTTATTACCACTCCAGCGGCCCACTGACGCATAGGCAGATAGCCATCGCCACTCATCATCTCGGGATCAGGACCGGTGAAACCCGTTATTGTAAGAAGATTCTCACCCGACAGGTACAGTCTTGCATTCTGGAGGAACGCTTTCTTGATCCATTTCTCAGGAAGAGTGTAACCGACCGTCAGATTCTTGAGCTTTATGTAGTCTCCCTTCTGAAGATGCCATTCGCTGTTGGCATACGCCTGCCCGCTTTCCGAAGCCGCGATGATACGAGGTGTGGATGACCGGATGTTTGTCCTTGGATCTTCAGGATTTTCCGGATCATAGAAATAATGGTCATAGGCGACATCCTTGCTTATGCCGCGGCAATGCGTGACATTAACCGCATTCTGTGCCTGTTTGTAATATTCGATCCGGAATCCGGCCGAGCCTGCCCAACTCATAGAGACGTCTATTCCTTTCCATGCAAGAGAAGCCTGAAGGCCATAGTAATACTTCGGGGTCGTGGATATTCCCTGAAAATCATAATCCTTGTCATCCCCGTAAACGCCGTCTCCATTATTGTCCGCATAGATCATGTCACCGTACCAGATCTTATCCTTGCCTATTCCCTGGCTTGGATAAAACCTGTACCCGGCATTGGACATGGCGCGCAGCCATTTCATGTCCTCCTCCGTGCGGATTATTCCGTCTGAGGGGCCGCCGTTTATGTCCACGGAGCCATCTGGGTTGAAATGATTGCCGGAACCCTTGTAGACATCAAGGACGTAGAACTCATTCATCATATGGCCTTCAATAATCCTGGTTGTGCCACCGCTGGACACATCGCCGATGTTTGAATACCACACATCATTACCGTCCGCGTCCTTCCTCCACTCGCGCACAAGCTTCCCTTTATAGCGAGTGACCATATTCCTGTTGAATGTCAGATTGCCGCTGACGGAATAACTTAAGTCTCCCGCATTGTCCCGCCATCCGAGGGTCAACTCGACTCCTTTGTTGTTCACACCGGCCAGATTCTGCAGCGGGGCGTAGAACTGGTTGAGGGTTTCGGACAATGTCGGACGGTAAAGGATTCCATCGGTATTCTTGTCATACACTTCCACAGTACCGCTCAGCCGGCTGTCAAGCACAGAGAAATCTACCCCCACATTGAAAATCGCAGTTTCCTCCCATTCAAGATTGTAGCTGGAAAATGCGTTCATGGCCAGTCCGGCAGTCTTGTCACCATGGTACGCATAGTTGTTACCTGCCTGATAAAGAGCCTGCCATTCGTAGTTCCCGATTGAGTTGTTTCCCAACTTACCCCAGGAAGCCCTGAGTTTCAAGTTGTTAAGCCACGTCACTTTCTCCATGAAACTTTCTTCAGACAGCCTCCACCCTGCGGAGACGGACGGGAAAAGTCCCCATCTGGAGCCCGGGGAGAATCTTGACGAGCCGTCATACCTGAGGTTGAACTCTACCAGATAACGGTTGTCGTAGGCATAATTCAAACGTCCGAACACGGAACGGGATGAATATTCCCAAGATGATCCCTTTATGGAATAAGGCTTCGTCATCGCATCGAAGTCCGTCAGGTTGACGGCCGAAAGTCCCTGTTTGTCTACATCCACCTTGTCTCCCCATTTGCGGAACTCCTCGTAACCGGCAAGGACACTGACATCATGCGCGGAGAACTGACGCGACCAAGTGAGCAGCTGGCTGGTTTTCCAGCTCTTTTCACGATATTCCCAGTCTGCCACGTGCATATTCTCCATGTCCGCCGAAGTCGGGGGCGTGTTCAGTGACATTCCACGGTTGAAACTGAATTGCTGCATAAACTCAGACGGTTGGGATCTGTGATGATTGATAAAATGATCGAAATAGAAATTCGATGTGAATTTGAGGTCTTTCAGGAATTTGATTTCCACATAGGGGTTGATGTTGTACTTGTTCTGCTTGTAGAAGCCATTGCTTCCGCTCAGGTTCAACAGAGGGTTGACCGCCTGACCGTCCTCTTCATTGGTCTCAGGGCCTCCGTACATTCCGTCATAATATGGGTATATGCCGGGAGTCGCCTTCTGCATGCTCAGACCCCAAAGACTGCTGATGCTGTTTCGCTCCTGGTCGGCATTATAGCCCCACGCTCTCATCCCTACAGTCAGAAAGTCAGTGACCCTGGATTCAATGTCACTGCGGAAATAGTACTTCTTGACACCCGACTCAACCACCAACCCGGGATTGTCCAGATAAGTTCCGGAAAGGGAGTAATTCGTTTTCTTCTCCGCCCCCGTGAGGCTGATCGTGTGTTCCTGCATCCATTTTGGCCTGTAGATCTCGCTATACCAGTCCGTGTTCGGATGTGTGACATAATTCGGATAGCCGTACTCGTTGACCTCATCCGGATTCCTTGACGCCTCTCTCCATTCATCTATGGTTGACTGTGAGAACTTTGTCGCCTGTCCGGAATTCTCGTACCCTTCGTTTATGAACTCCATGTAGTCCGCATAGTCCGACACCTGGCGGATCAGACGCGCCGGGGTGTTATAGGAGAATTTTCCCGAATATGTGACATTCACCTTTCCGTCCGACCCTCTTTTTGTCGTCACGAGTATCACTCCATTGGCTCCTCTGTTGCCATAGATGGCGCAGGAAGCCGCGTCTTTCAGGATTGAGATGGAGGCCACATCATTGGGATTTATCTCGTTCAGACTCATTTCCATCCCGTCCACCAGGACAAGAGGCGACGAATTGTTCAGCGTACCCGTTCCTCTGATAAGGACCGAGGATGTCTCCGCGTTCGGCTGGCTTCCCGTGTTCATCACATTGATTCCGGCTGCCATTCCGGAAAGTGACGCCGCTATTGTGGTGACAGGGCGTTGCATTTTCTTGTCATTGAAATTGATGCTCGCCACCGATCCGGTCAGGTTGACTTTCTTCTGCTCACTGTATCCGACAACGACCACCTCTTCCAAAAGATTGGTGTCGTCTTTCAGTACGACCGGATCCTTTGAATCCTTGTCAGCCTGAATTGTGCGATCCTGATAACCCATACAGGAAACCGTAAGAATGTCCGAAGACGTCAGGCCCGGCAAAGTGAAGACTCCTTCATCGTCAGCCATCGCACCTTTTTCCTGACCGATGACCTGGACAAACGCTCCCGCCACTGGTCTGCCCGCTCCATCGACCACTTTTTGTGTGAGAGTGAAGGATTCCTTGTCCGGCCAAACTTTGGCCTTCTCCCTTTTGACGAGAATGATGTTCTTGCCGTTGATCTTGTAAGAAACATCGCCGGATTCCGGGAATATCTCATCCAAAATCCTGGCGGCGGAGGCCTTCTCCAAATTAACCTGGTACTTTTGCCCAGTGTCTATCCTGGACTTGTCATAGACGAACAGGAAGTCCGTCTGTCTCTCGATGTCCTCGATTATCCGGCTCAATGCCACCTCTCTCTTTCCCGTCCTGATGGTCACATTCTGAGAGAAGACAGGCTCCGAAAGAATCAATAAAGCCAGACATAGGCATGATTGCAAATACTTTCGCATATTCTAATTGGATTATATGATTTAGTGATATTCTGATGTGGTGGCGTCAAAGCCTACTTTTCGATGATGATGCCGCTTTTGTCAACATTCCAAGCGTACTTGAAAGGATGGATCTCGGAAAGAACATTAAGAAGATGCTCTATGCCGTCTTCCTGACGGAACTTGCAAGTGCAGCGATAATCAGCAAGTTCCTTGTCCATAATGGATATATTGATGCCATAGTAGTTCTGCACCTTATCAAGTATGTTCAGATATGTCTCGTCCTCAAAATAGTAGATGCCGTCTATCCACGATTCCGTGTCAAGTTCCGGAATGCCGGACTTGACGTACTTTCCGCCGGCATAGTCTAACCTTTGCCGCGGATCAAGAATGGCGAGTTGATTATGGGCAAGATCGCTGACGCTGACCTTACCCTCATAAAGTTTCACTGAGAAATCGTCCGAAGACTTATAGGCTGTGACATTGAATATCGTGCCGAGCACCCTGACCTCATTCCTGTAAGTCTCGACGATAAACGGAATGTCATCATTATGCGCCACGTCAAAACAAGCCTCTCCATCAAGCCTGACCTTGCGGGATTTTCCTGCCTCTTCAGATATTTCCAAAGTGGAATTTGAATTCAACCATACCTCTGTGCCATCAGACAACACCGTGTGCACGCGCTGCCCGACCGGAGAGATGATTGTCTGTGCGTAGAACTCTTTGCGAGATGCCCGCCTGTCCGTCAACATCGAGAACACTCCTATGGCGACAGCCCCCGCAATGACCGCGCAGGCAGCATATCTGAACATGTGTCTGAAACTCCATACAAAACGCGGCCCGGTCTTGACTTCTCCGGCTGTGTTCAGCAGAGTCGACGTGTACAATTTGCGCAGAGCCAACAATTCCTGATATTTGTCGTTGTCTGACTCAGCCCATTCAGTGACCCTTATCCTTTCTTCCACAGAAGACTCACCACAAATGTATCTTTCAAGTGTCTGTTTGTCCATAGCATCTTAATTGACATCTATATATTCCTTGACACACGTAAATACCCTAACCATTCCCGGAAAAAAAATTGTTCCAGGAATGGCAGGCACACAGAACACACTTGCTAAAGTCCCAAGAATATCGCTATGACAGGTAGATAGTCAATCAAGGCGGCCCTTAGTTTTTTCATGGCTTTGGAAAGATGGTACTCCACTGTCTTCTCGCTTATCCCCAACTCTTGTGCTATCTCCTTATAAGTCATACCCTCAAAACGGCTGAGGATAAACACCTTCTCGGTCTGGGACCCCATTTCTTCCAGACAATCTGAGATAATCCGCTGCACATCGGCACTGTAAAGGACATGGGGGTCACAAGCCTCCAGGCTGTTTATGCGAAGAATGATTTCCTTCTGCCTTTCTTCATCAACCTCCCCTTTCAGTCTCAGCAAAGAATTCTGTTCTCGTAGGAAATGCAGAGCTTTATTGCGGACAACACCGAACAGGAAAGGAATAGGCCGAGAGGCAAGAGCGTCATCTCTACGTGATTTTTCCCATAGAACCATCATGGACTCCGAAGCGATACTTTCCGCCGCCAAGTCATCATACACGAAAGACTTGGCGAAGAGAACACATTTTTTATAGTATCTCTTGAAATTTTCATCGAATATCGCCGTGGACTCTCCTTCTCTCATTTTCAGCCATGATTTTTTGCGAAATTATAAAATAAAATCCATTCAGCAAAACAAAAAGGCCAGTCAAAATACGTCATTCATCTCACGGTGCAAGACGGATGAGGCTCATGGCGCCGTCTTGATTCCTTTAAATACAACACCCAGAGTCACAATTTTTTACACATCCGACTATCAGTCAAGGAATACCTTGGTAAGTTCCCCGAAAGAATCGAGACGAGTGATGTTCGGATGGTCAAATTCCTCTGTCACCTCATGCTGCCACGTGGTGTGGAAAGGAATATGTATGCCGTAGCCTCCGATTTCTATGACAGGCAAGATGTCCGACTTGAATGAGTTCCCGACCATAACCATGTCTTCAGGAGAGATGCCTTCGCTTTGGCAGAGGTCAAGATATTCCTTTTTGCCTTTATTGGAGACCACTTCAGTCCTGTCGAAATATTCACTTAACCCGGAGCGCCTTAGCTTGTTCTCCTGGTCGAGCATATCACCTTTTGTCAAGACAACCAACCTGTAGCGCCCGCTGCGCTTCAAGGCCTTCAAGGTGTCCTCTACCCCAGGAAGAGGAGTCGCCGGAAGACTCAGCAGGGATTTCGCTGAAGATAGTATTCGTGAAAGATTCTCGCCCGGCACCTCGTTGTCAGACACCTTCAAAGCGGTCTCCATCATCGAGATGCAGACGGCCTTCGCTCCGTAGCCCAGAATCGGCATATTCGCAGACTCTGTCTTGAACAACGCCTCCGACAGTTCCTCCGCCGTTCCATATTCCTTAAGTTCCTGAGTGAACACATCCTCTGCCCTGTCGAAGTACGACTGATTGTCCCACAGCGTGTCGTCCGCATCGAAAATTATCACCTTGACATCCTTCATCATAGTCCAAACATTTTGGATTCAAAATTAGCGAAAAGATTTCAAATGACAATCAACCATATTTGGTTATATTCCCAAAAACTGCTACATTAGTGGGGTGACATTATAACGTCACTTATTGCGTTATGATTACTTTGTACCACGGTTCGGCTAACATAATCGAAGTCCCTGTTTACGGTCAAGGGAACAGGCACAATGACTATGGACTTGGCTTCTACTGCACGGAACGGCTGGATTTGGCCAAGGAATGGGCGTGCACGGAGAACAATGACGGTTTCGCCAATGAATATCTCCTTCGGGACGAAGAGTTGAAAGTGATTGACTTGTCAGGAGGAGAATATCATGTACTCAATTGGTTGGCTATACTGCTGGAAAACAGAACATTTTCCATAGGGCAAGGGCTGCCGGAAGCTGCGGGAAAGTATATTCATGACACATTTTTACCCCAGTATGAGGATTACGATGCCATCCGAGGCTACAGAGCCGATGACTCGTATCTTTCATTCGCCGGGGCTTTCTTGAACAACACAATCTCATTCGAGCAGTTAGGCAGAGCTATGAAGTTGGAAAAACTTGGCGAGCAAATAGTTCTGAAATCAGAAAAAGCTTTTGACCGATTGAGGTTTGTGAGAGCAGAAGTGGCGAATAACGAGATATTCTACCCTCGAAAAACTAGCAGAGACCGCTTGGCGAGAGAGGCTTCCCGAAAAGACAAGGAAGAGTCACCCTTGGAAGGCTTGTATGTTATCGATATAATCAGAAATAAAATCAGCAACGATGATCCGCGCTTACGATGGAATCTACCTTGAGGAAGCGATGATGAATTTTGCCGTGTCGCTTGATTATGGTGCGATGCTCTGCAAGGGAGGAATCAATGAATATTATGACAGACTACTTGTAGGAGAGCCGGTGCGCCAGTTCGAAAGTGGCAATCCCCGTTATTTGGTCGGCATGTCAGGAATTGAATTAGCCGAAAGGGTCATTGAAACGACCGGAGGAACGGTTCATACCACTGATCATATGTCGGCTGACCGTTCGGACATATTCTGGTCAGGCTGGGTCCTTTCTTATCTACAATGGTTTACAGGGCATTCATTTGAAAGATTCCAGCGTGACGGACTGACAATCCAAACTGTGATCGCCTTGTACCCGACGCTTCACGAAGCGGATCTGAGCAAGTTCGTTGATGTCGCTTTGGGCATAATGAACGCAAAGAAGTCTGAGAATCCATTGAAAGAACAAAGGATGCGGTGCGGCTTGACACAGCAAGAATTGGCCAACCGCTCAGGCACGTCCTTAAGGATGATCCGCGCTTACGAGCAAGGTAAACAGTCCATTGTCAAGGCCGAAGCCGGCACGGTTTTCCGCCTGGCCACAGTACTCGGATGTGACGCAAGATCACTTGTCGGATGATGTGTCAAAGACTTGCTCTGAGCGCACCGCTCCAGGAGTCCATCCCGGTTTCAATGACCACAACATCACCGGGCAACGCACTCACAAAGTGAATCTTAATGTCATGATCAGTTCACGGCCACGGAGACGGTAGTCGTAGGTGAAGGTGTTGACGGTGCTGTAGATTGTGTAACTGTAGGACTTCTGGTTCAGGAGGTTGCGCAGGTTCAGGGAGAGTTGCATCGAGCGGTGGCGGAACGAAAGGCCGCAGTCCAGCAGAGCCATTGTCTTGGTGAGGTCATCAGTGATCTGGTGGCGGGAGATCTCGGCTCCGGCTGTGAACTGGAACGAGTCACCGGGGAGAAGTTTAAGGACTATGTCGTGACTTTGGGAGAGGTAGTGTTTGCGGACGGAATCATAACTTGAAGAAGTTCGGGAAAACTCTCCGGAGTAGTCAAGTTCAAGCCAGTCAAGTGGATGGGAATACAGCGACGGGGATATCGCTGTGCTTTGCCAAGAGACATCAACGAGGTTGCCGTTCTGCATTGTTGACTGATTGCTGTAAAGCGCGCTCCCCGTCAAGGATATCTTTGTTCTGATTGGGGTGATCTGTTTTGTGACGCCCAACTGTGAGATGATATTGTCGGAAACGTTCTGTTGAGCCAGGGTACCTGTCAGGATGTTGCTGTCGATGACATCCTGTGAGGTAATCAAGTTGTTCCAATTACGGACGTAAGCAAAGTCTGCGTTTAGGAACCATTGCTCAAGAGGGATCTTGAAGTCGTAGTGAAGGTTGGCGGTGAGGGTTTTGGTGTCGTTCAGGATGCCGGAGGAGACTCGCACGGTTGTTTCATCAAGGCGAACCGGCGCAGTCAAAAAATCCAAAGCGTCTCCAAATGTTATTGAATATGAAGCCGTCGCCCTCAGCACTGAACGCGAGCTGACATTCCAGTTGAAATACACGTCTGGGCATGCAGAGAAATGCAGGTCGCTAAGGGCGGTCGGGGAAAGACTATTTTCAAAATTTTGCACGTTACCAAAATTTTGAAAATAGTCTTTCCCCTCTTGCCGAGAGGTGATGTTGTCTAGTCTTATGGGGAGCTCAGAGCGGAAGACAAACTTGCGGCGATGATGGGTATATTCATACTGAGGGGCTATGGCAAGTCTTAACTGTGAGAATGTCACGTCATTCTGACCTGCGGCAAGCTTGTCATCAAGTGACGTGGTGATGTTGTCAAATGAATAGTTCAGCATCAAAGGGACATAAAGTCTGTTGGTGCCGCTTTCAAAGACGGCGGAAAGGCTGTTTTCGGTGCTGATGCCTTTGCTTTTGGCGTTTTGGAATATTCCTTTATCTTCATCATCTGTAATCTCCAGACAGGCTGTCGGGGCTTCTGAATATTCAAGGACAGAGGAAGCGTTCCAGCGTAGTTTGGAGGTCCGCCATCGGGCGGTGAAGTTAGTCTTTAAGTCGACATCTCTTAAGGTCTGGCTCTGTACGAGCATATTCCCGTTTTGACAAGTCGGTAAGGTGGCTTTGCTGGAGGTGGCTTTCAGCGAAAGATTCTGATTTATGTAGCATTTTGGTGAGTTGTTTTGGAATGTCATTGAGAGCCAAGGCTTCCGGAGTGCCGATTCGGGAGAGACCGATCGGTCCAACTGAATATTCCCGGAACCATCGTAGTAGAGGCTGGTTTGGGAATATTCATAGTCGTTTTTTGAGGTGGAATAACCAGCGTTGGCTTTTATGGTTGAGTTCTTGCCGGTTTTGCGTATGGCGTTCAATGTGACAAGGATGTCGGACGGAGAGAGAAAGCGTTCCGGTTTGAGAGGCGCCTGCGAGGTAGAGAGATTGCCAAGCAGTTCGGAGGCTTTGGATTCAGAGGCTGAAGATTCTGTCAGAGTTTTGCCACCGTCTGCCGCGAACGAGGTGATGTTGCCGGTTTTGACCGTGGCAATCGCTTGTGTCTTAGGTGCGAACAGCATTCCTGCACCGCTCAGCGAGTACAGCCAATCGTCTCCATAGCCGGCCACCGCCTCGTATGTGCCGGTCGGTTTGAGCTTCGCCTTGTCACTGAGTTTGATGTTAATGGCGACATCATCGGAAAAGACATCCTTATCGACCTTCGCCTCTTGATGGTTGCTGAGTACCTGGACCTGGTTCACGTATGATGCGGGAATATTGTTGGTCGCGATGTTGTATTTGCCACCGAGAAGATCCAAGCCCTCAATGTAGAACTTGGAAATGTCTTTGCCCAAGTACTTTATCGCGCCAGCTTCCGTGACATCGATTCCCGGCAGCTTCTTGATGGCGTCCTTGAGGGTGTAATCTCCTCTGGTGGCGTAGGCGGGAAGGGAATATGAAAGGGTGTCGCCTCGCTGGTGGATCGCCGGGGCCTTGACCACGACTTCCTTCAAGGCTGTTGCCTTTTCTTTCATTGTGAGGTCGCAATTAGCCACCGAATCGCTTGGCCTCGTCGCTGTTACGGATTCATAACCAAGGCATTCCGCAGAGACAGTCACCTGCTGTGCTTCCGTCTTGAAATGAATCTCGTAATGTCCTGACTCATCCACTATTGAATATCCAAGGACGGCTTCCTGTACGGAGACTTTCACTATGGCTCCGCTGACCGCTACACCGGACTCGTCCTTCACCGTGCCTTTCACGGACAACTGACGCCAAGTCTCTGTTTCGGTCGTGCGTTGGGCATTCGCTACTATTCCAGCCATCAGAATGGCAAGGCCTACAAGCAATCCTCTCCTCATTGTTAAACTTAATCTCTCAGTTTCGGAACTTTACACTTAAGGCTTGCGCCAAATAATATCAGCATCTTCAATTGCGTTAAATGGCAGGCAAGCCTGAAGTGTTTATTACTAAAGCGAACAATCCAATTACTTTATTTCAAGTGGGATATAACCGTTCGGGCGAAGCCGTAACTGCATTCCGTTGATCAGAACGGCCTTCCCACCGTCGTCATATTTCCGGATGCTCATCTCGCTGACGGCCTCGACAGGCAGGTTCTGCATCGG
>ERZ808240.1191-NODE-1191-length-32918-cov-14.833856_pt1 | contig 32918 bp, 28 predicted proteins | sample MGYA00521084_ERZ808240 | MGnify/ENA primary metagenome ERZ808240 (study PRJEB31516, sample SAMN03275571) | gut metagenome | biome: mammalia-associated habitat; material: feces | host: Papio cynocephalus | place: Kenya | collected 2012-08-06 ... | reverse complement strand
AATCTTTTACACTATCAGTTAATATTTTTTTACGATATTTAGTACAAAACACTATGTGATATTCTATACCATATACATATCCTCTTCCTTTAGAAACAATCATATTATCACCATAATAATCATACCATATGTAAGCGTAAAAGTAAATGCTTTTGGAAGCAAAAAAGGAAAGATCTAACTCACGAATTAATTCACGAGAGTGCGATTTTTAGTTTTTCAAACAAAATATAATTGCTTTTTATTAATAATCAAATTTATTTTGTTTTACAATTCTAAGAGCTAAAGTATCATAACTAGAAGTAAAATACTGGCCGTAACCCCAAGAAATATTTGGAGTAACATTAGTAAATATGCTTCCTTCAACACTACCTATTGTATCGCTAATACCAGTATAATATGGCTTATAAGTATATGTAGAACCAAAACTATTACAAGAATCACTCGTATAACAATCCTTTTGAAATTTACCATATGAATAAGTAGAATAAAGAGTTCCTGATTTATAATTTATTGAACCATTAGCATATAAAACATTAAAAGTACTCGTATTGGTTGTATAACTCTGTGATCTTGCTCCAGGATTAAAATACTTTGAACCATCTTGATAAACATTATTAGAACCAAAGTTAATATTTTTTGCACATATTGCGTAACCTTTTATAGCCTCTATCCAATTTGTAACACCATATATACTATTATTATAACTAGAAGTTACATTAACAGTAGCGTCTTTAGCCAAAATTCCATAACAAGAACCATATAACTTAATTCCAGCACTTGTAGCATTTACATTTATTGAATTAGATGAATCACTCATTATTGCTGAACCGCAACCATAATCAGACCAAATATTAATTTCATTGACATCATTTAAAACAATGTTTCCAGAACCATTTAAATAAATAGTATCCACATTACCACTACTACCTGTGGTTTCATAAGTACCACCTTGTATTTTCAAGGTACCAGAAACACTAAATACCCGAGAACTTGTATTTATTATTCTACCAGTTCCATTTATAGTCAATGTATAACCACTATTAACATTAATTGTAGAAGTTCTAGTAACTGTTTTATCATTAGTATCTATAGTAACATTTTTTGATACAATTGCACTACTACTATCTGTATTATCATTAAGTATTTTTATTGTATTAGAACTAGAAACTAAAGATAATGCTCTATTTATTGTTTTAGTATACGTTGAACTATTATTAACTTGATAATTAGAACATAATGTCATTTTATCATCTAAATTACTTCTAACTACAGTTCCAGCTATTTTAGAATCATTTTTGTACGTATAATTACAAATTCCGGTTCCTAAACCACAAGTAGTAATATAATATAAATCAGAACCAGAGCATCTATATCCATCAATAGTCTGTGTATTTTCTATCCAAACAGCATACAGTGTAATAGAAGGAGAATTAGAATTAATCCAACCATCTGCAACACCACTATAAGTGCTATAAGTCTCCGAACTAGCATTACTGCTTGTAGACCAGCCTTTCATTGTATAACCACTTCTATCCCAACTACCAAACTGTCCCGAATTTCCCCATTTATAACTTCCATCTGTATTATATCCAAATCTATTGCCACTAACACCATAAGTAAAACTTTGAGAGACAGTGTCTCCTGAACCATCATTTTTATTAAAAGTTACTTTAACCGTTTTAGCATTACATCTTGCATATAAAGTTTGATTCCCCTCAACGTTATATGTACTTGAAGAAGTAACTTTTGTACCACCAATAGTAGCCGTATACCATCCAGAGAAATTATAACCAGTTTTACTTAGAGTACATAATTTTCCATACTTTCCTCCATAAGTAACAGTCTTAGAAGCACAACCACTACCACAACCATTAGTATCATAATTTATAGTATAAGTATTAGGCAAAATTGTAAAAGTACTACTCCTCTTAACAGCATTAGAATTTCCAGCGTTATCAGATATAATATTCTTCTTTATTTTAATGTAAGAATTACTACCAGTAGCAGTTGCTTTTATACCAATTGTATATTTATAACCATTAGTAATACTAGTAGGTTCAGATATATTAGTAATTGAAATATTTTTTAATTCAAAATTACTAGATGATAATTTTTTACTGACTACACCGCTTAATTTATCAGTACAAGTCAAAGTAACAGAAGTCGTATTAGTATTCCTCATATTACTAATATTAGAAAAATCACAAATAGGTTTAGTCTTATCAAGTTTTGAACTATAACTAATAGATTCACTATATTTGTTGTTTTTGCCTTTGCTTCTAAAATAATATGTTTTATTTTCTTCACTATCAAATGATTTACTAGTACCTGACATATCATTAAAATTAACATTATTAGTACTAATCTGATAAATAACCCCTTTACACTTAGGATTAACCTTATTACTTTCTCCATTAGATAGAATAATATCATAATTACTCTTATGCCATTTTCCACTCGTTATGCTATCACTAGTAATTAAAGCAGGAACATTAGGAACACTTTTATCAATCAAAGTAATAGCACTAGTCAAAGAAGAAGAGAACTTAATATCATCAGAATTATCACTTGAATAAACATATATAGTACCATTATTATTTATCTTAACAATAATATTACTGCTATTAACCATATACCATGTATTAGATTTTACATAAGTAATAACACCAGTATTGCAACTATCGCTATCTAGTTTAGCACATTCTTTAGCTTCATATTTAGAATCAATGCTTCCACTAGAAGTTAATTTAAAGAAATAATTTTTTCCATCGTTATACGTAATAGTTACGGGTACATCATTAGCAGTACATTCATTTAAAAATGTTATTACGTTAACCTTTCCTGTTGTATGTTCCAAATTCCCGTGTTTCTCTACACCATTAGTTTTAGAACAAGTTACATTCAAATCATATTTAGTATTAGCATCTAATCCAGAATAAGTAAAACTTTTACCTATACCAGCCATATCTTCAGATTTTTTTCCAGTACTTTTATTTGTGTATGAATAAAAATATTTATACCCAGTATCAGAGCCACAATCAGTTTCGACAGTTATAGTAGAAGGAGTATAACTCTTAACTTTTAAATTAGCATTATTAAATGAATTACTAGAACAATATTTATTTTCATCTATTTCACTAGATACAATTACCTTACTATTAGCATCTTTTTTTACGATTACAAACGTTTTATCTTCAATGTTTTTATTAAATTTATTATCAAAATCATCATCCTTGTAATATCCCGCGTTTTTCATGTCTTTAACAGATACACAAGAAACATAAAAATTTGTATCAACATTACCATTTTTATCCCTATAAAAGTCCCAATAATCTTCAGGTAACTCTTTAGATAAAATAGTTGCTGTCTCTTTCAAGCTGCTATAAGTAGTCTGCAGAGATTTCTCCTCACTATTTTTTATTAATGTAGTAACACTAAAAATAGCAACCGTAGATATTATCGAAATTATTGCAATCGTCGCAATTAATTCTATCAATGTAAATCCCTTAGATCCAATATTTAAAACAACATCCTTATCTAACTTTTTCTTATATTTAAATCTTAAATTCTTTTTTAAATTTATCTTATTATATTTCTTAACATTACCCTTCATACTATCCTCCTCATCTAGTATTCATACCATAATAAGTATAGCAGAAAAGAATAAAATTTACAATAACAAAAAGAACTAGATTTTTTCTAGTTCCAATCTATATTAAACGCAAGCTTGCACTTACGACCAATTAAGCAAAAAAATATATTTATAATAATATAATTACAACCATATTATTACCAAAAAAATTAAAAAATATACTCAAATTAACCATTTCTAAATTATTATATTCAAAATATAATTAAAAATTACACTCAAAATCAAATTCAAGCTACTCAATCATTTTTTATTATAATATCTATTTATTCTATAATTTAATTCTTTCGGTGTCTCTGTTCTATCATAATTTTCAGGATAAAATCCTAAATTACCATTTAATATATTTATGACTGGCTCTATATGTTCCATTTGCAAGCCACGATATAAATCTAAAAAAACTTGATGTTCTTGAAGTTCAAAATCAACTAATTCATCATCTATAATAACATAATCTTTTATATTATGATCTAGTATATATTTTTTTATTTCTAATGATCTATTACATCCGCACATAGGAGTTAAATCAAAAATTTCAATTCCAAACTCATTTAATCTTTTTACATACATATTATAAAAATTAGAACTATAGTAATCAATCGTATTGTCACACTGCAAAGTATATTTATTACTAGAGGTTACAATTATTTTTGCCTTTGAAATATCAATAATCATTTTTAATACTCTAGCATTTTCTTTTGCAACCCCTTCAAAATGATTCCAATTATTTACAACACCATCAAAATCTAAAAATATATACTTCATACCTTACACCCACTTCAAATTTAAATCCATAATACATTATATTAAACATACTATCTTTCACAAGCAAAATTTATTATATCACACCTTATATTTATAAACTACACGTTTTAACCTTTAATTTATTATTTTTTATCTTAAACATAATACTACCATCAAAATCTGTTCTATATACTTTTGTATTCTTTAGATTATTTAACACTTCCTTATTAGGATGCCCGTACTTATTATTTCTACCCACACTAATAATTGAATATTTAGGATTAATACTATTTATAAATAATTCACTACTGCTTGTCTTACTCCCATGATGTCCTACTTTCAACACGTCTACATTATTCATATTATATCTATTCAATATATCTCCTTCCTTTTCAATTCCAGCATCACCCATAAAAAGAAATTTATAATTATTATAATTAAAATATATTACACTAGAATTATTATTCTCATCATCATAAATTTTAGTATTTAAAAAATAAAAACTATAATCATTAATATCTAATTTCTCAATACAAGAATAATACTCAATATTATCTCTAACCAAAACATCAATCAATTTTTGCTCTAAATCATTATAATTACCACAATTAAATATAACTTTTTTAACCTTATAATTCTTAACCAAATTAATACTCTCACCCATATGATCATAATCTCCATGACTAACAATCAAAGCATCTATTTTATCTATTCCCATACTTTTTAAATAAGGAATAATTTTATTATTCGCAATTGAATATTCTTTATTTCTCTTTTTCCATTCCTCATCATTATAATTAGTTATCCCTCCGGTATCTATCAAAATATTACCAGAATTATATGGCATTTTAATAAAAATACAATCTCCTTGTCCCACATCTAACATAGTTACAACCATTTCAGAATTAAAATATCCAATATTTTTATGCAAAACTAAAATACTCAATAAAATAAATATATATTTTTTATTTAAAATAGATAAATAAATAAAGACATAATATATTAAAATTAATAATATGCCTCCCTTTACAAACACTATTTTAAACAAATCAATATTATTAACTAACCTATTTGAAAACTCCAAAATAAAAGTGAAAACATTTAAAATATTAACCATAAAACCAAATACAAAAGATAATAAACATAAAGGAAATACAATAAAACTAACAAAAGGAATATAAATTATATTAATAATAATCGAAATAAAATTAACCTGATTAAAATAATAAATACTAATAGGTAATGTCACCATAAAACATAAATATGATAAATATAAACTTCTCACAAACTTATTAGATATTCTTTTAATCTTATTATTAAATACCGCAATAGAAAAAGAAACAACATATGAATATTGAAACCCTATCTGTAATACAAAATAAGGATTAATAATTAAAATAACATCCAAAGTAATTAGTACAATATCAATCTTACTAATTTTTATATTACTACACTTGCTAACCCCAGATACTAAAAACATAATACTTGCTCTTAATATTGAAGCAGAATAATCCGTTAAAAATAAATAAAATAATAAAAATATCAAAGCATATAAATATTTAATAAAATTATTATAAGTCAGCTTATCTAAAACAATAAATAATATACCTATTAAAATACTTATATGCATTCCTGACACTGCAAATAAATGTGAAATTCCATTACTTTGATATATACTTAAAACATCATTATCAATAAGAGTTTTATCACCTAATAAAAATAACTTCAAATATCCCGAACTATTAATATTATCTACCCTCTTAATGATTTTACTCTTAATATAATAAAATACATTATCATTCTTTTTCTCTATATTCATTGAAGAAGCATCCATAATAAAATAAATATTTTTATATTTTAAATAGTTTTTATAATTAAAACCATTAAATATAGTATTCTTACTAGGAACACTCATTTCTCCATTAACAACAACTATATCACCTAAATCATACTTAACTACAAATTCATTCTTCTCTTGTTCTTTCAAAAAATAATAATTAACAATAACTTTTTCTTTTCCTTTAACAATTAATGTTAACTTATTACCATCAATATTTTTAGAAATAATTCTACCCTTAATAGAAACGACATCTTCTGAATATCTACTACTCTTAGGAAATAAAAAACTAATGAGTAACACTATCAAAATTATAACTAGAGTTATATATTTAAAAGTATATCTATACTGTAATATAGTCCTTAATCTTCTCATATAAAGCCTGTCCTATCCCCGAAACCTTAGTTATATCTTCTATCGTTTCAAAATTACCATTATTCTCCCTATAAGTAATAATACTCCTAGCCTTAGCCTCACCTATACCAGATAAAGTCATCAATTCATCTATTGTTGCCTTGTTAATATTTACCAAACCATTGTTATAATTAGAATTATTAAAATCATTAGAAACATTACTACTATTATTATCAGAAATAGAATTAATATATATCACCATCTCATCTTCTACTTTCTTAGCAAGATTAATATTTGTAGTATCACTATCATCATTTAATCCCCCAGCTAGTTCTATAACATCTTTAATCCTAGTACCCTTAGCCATTTTATAAACACCCGGATATTTTACACATCCCTTTATATCAACATAATAGTATTCATCAGTTTCATATTCTAAAACATTAATATTATCATCATTTGCATCACTTACCTCTACATCACTTTTACTCACTATCACTAATTTTATTATCATAAGTAATATTATTATTAATATAGGTATAGCTATTATAAAATATTTCTTATTCTTTCTTATAAATATTCTTATAGTTTTGATCATACATACCTCCTCTAATATTATTATTCGCTATAAATCTTCAAAATCCTTTTAATTTCAAAAAAATATAAAAATATTTATAAATAACACTTAAATAACAACCTTATCAAGCAAAAAAGAATGATAAGTATATTATCACCCTATTAATGATGTATTGTAATTCTACATATTTAACATAATTACTACCAATCTTGCTATCTGTACTAAACTACTTATAAAAAAGATATTATTAACTTTATTAAAGGTATTCATTATACCATTTACTTCTTTACTTACATAAACATTATCTAATGCTTCTATATTAATTAGATTTAAAATATATTGATATACCGCAATTAAAGAAATAAGTACTATACTAATTTTAGCATCACCCATATTAGTTGTTAATATAGATATTATTATACATATTATAGCACTACAAGAAAACACTTTTAATTCTTTAAAGATTGTAGATAATGTTTGTAGATACTTACTTTTACTTAGTGCATATCCTGATAACATTGACGCTACAGAAACTCTAAAAATATTATCATTATCATAAGTACTTTCAGATAACTTTACCATTTTTCTTTTTATATTATATTTACTAAATGATGATTCTTTACTTTCTATTAAATTAATAGAACTCTCGTCATCTAATAGTTTTATTACCACTTCATAAGCCTTATTTTTATATTTTTTATTTTTATTTAAGATATATGTTATTAATAATTTTATATATCCATAAATAACTAACGCTAATGATATTATTAAAATTATTATACTAGCCATAAAAATCACCCGCCTAATTATCACATAATTTAATTGTTTTTGCAAATATTATTTGTAATTATATTTACTAATATTTAAAATTATTCATATTCCTAACATTGTTATTAATAAACTAGAACCTCCATATAATAGAAATGGTAAGGTTACTCCCGTAACTGGAATTAATCCCCCTACTACCAACATTCAAAGAAATAGAAAATAATTATAATGTTATTATTTTAGTTATATAAATTTAAATTTACCTATCATTTTTCAATCCATAAATACATTCCAGTCATTTTATCTGGTTTATATTTAAAACCACTTCTTTCATAAAACTTCTCTTTACCAGAAGTTGGAGTTAATTCTATTTGTATTTTCTCTCCCTTTGCAATATTTTTTTCAATCATCCTCTTTAATTCCATTACAATTTTTGTACCAATCCCACGTTCCTGAAACTTCGGTTTCACACAAATATCAGTTAAAATACAAACAATACTATAGTCGCCAACAACACGGCCCATACCGGCAATTTCATCATCAACTATTATTTTCATCATATACATTGTATTTTGTAATGCTTTTTCTATTTGCAAATGCGTATAAGATTTCCAACCAACAGAATTAACCATTTCTAAAAACTCATCTACATCAATATTATATTCTATTTTTTCTTTCATAAAAGCTCCTTTATTATTTTATTATTCTAAACCATAGATACATTTATTATATAAAAATCCTATTATTTCACTATCCAAACCATTAGTATAATAATCTGTTAAAAGTTTATTAAACTCTAATAAATTCTCATCCTTTATTAAAATTATACCTTTACCATTCATAATCATTATTTTATTAGCAATAATCATACTTGTTCTTTTATTTCCATCCCAAAACAATTGATTTCTCATTCCATAAAGCATATATTTAATACTCCTTAAAGTTATATTGGGAATTGCTAATATTTTTTCTATTTCCTGTTTTACTTCTTGTTCTTCTGGAATTTTTGGAATATAATCAGTTCCCGAAATTCCAACATTACCTGTTCTTAATACTCCCCAAGATAGTGACTCATTTCTACTAACATAAGAATTTATTTTTAATATAAAGTCTAAAGATATTTCTTCTTTTATATTATCTAATACATATTTCCAGGCATCTCTTAAATTAAGTATTGTATTTATTTCGTCTAATTTAACATTTGGAACATTTACTCCTTCTAAAATAGTTTGTGTTTCAGGAAATGTTACATTCAAGCCTTCTATTTTTGCTCCCATATAAATACTTGAAATAAGTTGCTTTTTTGCTAAAAATACATTTTCTTCTAATGTTAAATTAAATTTATCTTTCATATTACCGCCTTCCTTCATATTAATTTTAACATTAATTTTTAAAAAAATAAATATAAACTTGTTTATATTCTATACATTAATAATAAAATTCCCCGTTATTTTAATATAAAAAATTTTAAATACTAATAAATATTATTTGTAATTATATTTACTAATATTTAAAATTATTCCCATTCCTAACATTGTTATTAGTAAACTAGAACCTCCATATGATAGAAATGGTAGGGTTACCCCCGTAACTGGAATTAATCCTACTACTACCATTAAATTTAACAAACATTGAAATGCTAAGCCAAAGGTTATTCCAAAAGATAAGTATTTTCCGAATTTATCTTCACAATTTTTACTTATTTGAAATCCTCTATAAATTATTATTATAAATAACAAAGATACAATTAATATTCCCATAAATCCAAATTCTTCACTTATAATTGAAAAAATAAAATCAGTTTGAGGTTCTGGCAGATAAAAATGCTTTTGAATACTATTTCCAAATCCTAGCCCTAATAAACCTCCAGGTCCTATTGCATATAGACTTTGTATTATTTGAAATCCGCTTCCTAATGGATCAGACCATGGATTTAAAAATGATACAATTCTTTTCATTCTATATGGTGCTACTATTATTAAGGCTACTACCCCTAATAATCCTAAGAAACCTATTTTCATAAAGAAAGACATATCTACTCCACTTACAAATAATAAAGAAATTATTGTTATTACAATTATTACTCCTGTTCCAAAATCAGGTTGTAACATTATTAAACCAAATACTATAAAAACAATTATTAATATTGGAAGTACATTACTTTTTATATTTTTTAATCCTTTTTCATTATTTGATAAATATTTTGAAGTAAAAATTATTAAAGATAGTTTCATGAATTCACTTGGTTGAATGCCTAATCCTCCAAAGCCAAACCAACTTCTTGATCCATTTCTTACACTACCTATTCCTGGTATTAAAACTAATACTAAAAGTATCATACAAGTAAAAAATAAAATATTAGAATATTTCTTATAATTTGTATATGGTATTTTTAAAATAAAATATATCATAATATAACTAATTATTAAAAATACTGCTTGTGATTTTAAGTATTTATATGCATCGTTAAATTTATAACTAGCCCATACATAAGATGATGAATATATCATACATAAACCAAATAATGATATTATAATTATCGCCATTAATAAGATATAATCTATTTTTTTCATAATACCACCCTCTATTTAATTATATTTTTAATCAATAAAAAAATACTTACACATGGTAAGTAATTATTTTTTCTTTATTATTATTGTACTAGTATTACTTAAATCTAATGATTTAATAACTTTATCTAAGTCTTTCATATTTAGATTTTCTATCATCGAAATTACATCTTCTTCTATTTTGTTTTCAAAAATTATATTATCTACTATCATATCATTTATTATTTCAAGATTTTCAAAACTAAATATTTCATTACTTATTAACACTTTCTTTTTTCTTTCTAAGTCACATTCTTTAATAGTTATATCTTTTAACTCATCTTTAATTTTTTCTAATAACTTGTTATATTGATTAGTTTCATTTATCAATGATAAAAGCATATGAGTATCACAGTTTAATAGGTTGAAATATAGAGAGTTTGTTATAATGCTTTCACTTTTACAAATATTATCAAAATCACTTGAATCATCAAATAAAATAGAAAATATTATAAATAAATATAAATTAAATACTCTAGTTGGTAATGATGTTTTATTTGCAATTTTTATATTATATGATATTTTAGGAATAACAGTATCTAAATATATCGTTTCTTCTTTTTTTACTACTTTGTCTGGTTCTTTATATTCCTTTAATTCGATTTTTTTAAATTCTTTAAATTTCTTATGAGATTGATTTTCTATGATTGCATTTAAAATTTCTTCTTTATTGAAATTACCACATACTACTAAGAACATATTTGAAGGATGATAAAAAGTATTATAGCATGTGTATAAAGTGTCCTTTGTAATCTTATTTATATCTTGAACAGTGCCAATAACACTATCTTTAAAATTATTATTATGAAATACATTCTTTCTTATATGTTCATACATTACATCACTTATGTTATCATCACACATATGTATTTCTTGAGTAATTATACCTTTTTCACTTTCTACATTATCTTCAGTAAAATATGGGCTTTGTACATAGTCTAATAAATAATTAATATTCTTTTTTAATTCATTAGGACCAGAAAATAAATATGTGGTATTTTTAAATGTAGTATAAGCATTACAGATAGTACCACTAGAAGCAAAAAATGTTTCTGGTTGAGGATCTTCTTCTTGTGCAAATACTTTATGCTCTAAAAAATGTGCTACTCCATATGGAACTTTAATCATTTTATCCTTATCAATTGGTACAAACTCATTATATATTGAGCCAAATTTTGTAGTAAAAGTAACATAGTTATTATTCCAATTATCTTTAGAGTACAAGTAGACATCCATTCCATTTTCTAATTTTTCATAATAGATTGTTTCATCTATTTTATTCATCACTATTTTCTTCATCACTATCCCCCTTTAATATGTATTCTGTATGTATATATATTTTTTTAGCAACATTCATTATATCTTCTTTTGTAACTTTTTTAATATTTTCTATTCTTTCATCAAAATCTTTAGAACCTACTAAAACTTTAGCAAAATAAGTATTAATTATTCCAGATTGACTGTCTTTACTAGCATTAATACTTGCTATTATCGTTTCTTTAGCATTTTCTAAATCACTATCAGTAAATTTTCCTCTAATGACATTATTCAATACTTTTTTAATTAATTTAAGTACATCATCTACATTTTTACTTTCAATTCCAGCATATATCATCATTATATTATCATAAGATTTCATATTTGAATTTACATAATATGCATATGAGTTTTTCTCTCTTACTGTATCAAATAATAACGAATTAGAACTTCCTCCTAGTAACTCACTATATACTAATAATACATATTTTCTTTCAAAATTTGTTATGCCTTTTAAATTACATAGTATAGTTAATTGTGTTTGATTAGCATCTATTGTTTCTTCATACTTTTTAGGTTTAACAACAGATAGTTCATCTACTAATATATCAGTGTTTGCTTTTTTAAATGTTTTTGCTTTAAAGTATTCTCTTAATATTTCTTTTATTTCTGTTGTATCTACATCTCCTACTACGAATATATCTATTAAATCTTCATCTAATATTTCTTTATAGTATTTGTATAAATTTTCTCCATCTATTTTTTCTAAGTCTTCTATATATCCATATGGATTATATGAATATGGCATATTTTCTGTTGTTTCTAATAATTTAAATAGGGTATATTTTAATTTATTATCTTTTATAGATTTTAAAGACTTTTCCAATTTATTTTTACATTTATCTAAATTATCACTTTTAAAGGCATTATCTTTTATATCTGGATTAAATAATACATCCATTAAGAAAGAAATAGATTCTTTATTCATTCCAGGTTCTGTATATTTTTCGTTCAAAAATCTTATCTTAAATCCTAGATTTGAATAGTTACCTACTCTAGTATTTGAACTTATTAATTTTAAATCATATAAGTTTTCTGTTTGTTTTATTAATTCTCTTTCTTCTGGATATTCTTTGGTCGAATATAGTAAAAGAGACTTTAAAAGATTTCTTTTAGTAATATCTTGTTTGCATATTTTTCTTCTAAAGTCTACTTCCATAGTAATTGTTTTAAATTTTTTAGTATTTATAATATGTAGATTATATGCTCCCATATTTATACATTCATAGTTCATAAAATTTCTCCCCTCTGTCTTTATTATACCATTATTTTATATTTTTAAACTACTTTCTAATGCAAGTTTAATCATTTCATTTAAATTTCTTTCTCTTTCTTCACTTGTTAATTCTTCCTTGGTTGCAAAAGAGTTAGAAATAGTAAGTAAAGCAGTAGCTTTTTTGTCTAAAATATCTGCTGTATGAAATAAAGCAAAGGTTTCCATTTCTACTCCAACAACATTATATTTATTTTCTAATTCTTTATAATCTGAATTGTCATAAAATACATCTGAGCATAAAACTCTACTTTCAAATAAATTTATATTATTATCTTTGGCAACATTATTAATAGTATTATTAAGATATATATTTGAATTTATCTCTTTTCTATTATCACCATTTTGAATTAAAGCATAATTTGAAGTTGTAACAGAAGTTTCTACTAAAACAACATCTCCTACTTTTAAATCCTTGTTATATCCTCCAATTGTTCCAATTCTTATAATTGTATCTACATCATAATATTTAAATAATTCATAAGAATATATACCAATACTTGGATTTCCCATTCCTGATGGAAATATTGTAATTTTCTTACCTTTATAATATCCAGTATAAGCAGTCATTGCTCTTACTTGGTTAACTAGTTTTACATTTTCTAAAAAATTATCTGCTATGTATTTAGCCCTTTTAGGATCTCCTGGCATTAATACAATATTTGCAATATCATTTTTTGAACTTTCAATATGGGCTGTTGGCATTTTATACTTCCTTTCTAAATCAATACTTATTCTACTGTACTAGTATTTACACTACTTGTTATAGTTTCTTTAGTTAAATCACTTGTATCTGCACTATTTGTACTACTATCTGTGTTGTTATTACTATCTTCTTTTAATGGATTTGCTAAAGATATTGAATATGTATTATTATTTATTGTTAATCCACTTTGATTTGTTCCATTTAGAAATTCATCTATTTTATCATTAACATCATCAGTTAAATTTAATCTTGATCTACAAGATAAAATCATTACTTTTAATATCTTTTTTTCTATTTCTTCATTACCTTCATTAAAAGTTGTAGATAGTAATCCTGTTTTAGTATCATAACTATATGTTACCTTTTGATCAATTGTATCATTTTTATATGTTACTTCTATATCGTACTTATTAACACTAGCATATAATTCTAAATTTTCATCACTTTTATACTGAGTAACCAATGAAGATTTATTGAAACTTTCTGCTATAGTAGTTAGTGCACTAGCAACTGCTGGTGATATTTCATCTTTTTTGGCTTCTGTATTATTATCAGTATTAGTAACATTGCTTGAGAAATTTTTTAAATACACTAATCCTCCAGTCATTCCAATTAAAATTAATAATGTTACCCAAGCAAAAACTATTTTTCCTTTGCTTGGTAAGCCATTTTTTATATTATCTTTTTTCATATTTCCTCCTATTTATTCTTCATTTTGATTTTCATTTTTTATCAATACTTCTCGTGGTTTTGAACCATTTGGAGGTCCAATTATTCCTCTTTCTTCTAGTAGATCTATAATTCTAGCAGCACGGTTGTACCCTAATCTATATTTTCTTTGGATTAATGAAGCACTTACTTTACCTGCATTTATTACATAATCTACTATTTCATTATATAATGGATCTTCGTATTCATCTTCTGACTCATATCCATCATCTCTTGAAGACGAATCATTTTTCATTTCTGTTAGACTTTCATCGTATTGAGCTTTTTGTTGTTCACATACATAATCTACTATTTTAATTATTTCTTCTTCACTTACAAATGCACCTTGAATTCTAGTAGGATGATTATCACCCATTGGTAAGAATAACATATCTCCTTTACCAAGTAACTTTTCTGCTCCTGTAGAATCCAATATTGTTCTTGAGTCGATTGAAGATGACACTGCAAACGATATACGAGAAGGAATATTTGCTTTTACTACACCAGTGATTACATCTGTTGATGGCCTTTGAGTTGCTACAATTAAATGAATTCCTGCTGCACGAGCCATTTGCGTGATTCTCATGATTGAATCTTCTACTTCTTTAGCGGCTACCAACATCAGATCAGCGAGTTCATCTATTATAACTACAATATATGGCATCTTTGGATATTCAGGATTGCTTTCACAAAATTCATTATATCCTTTAATATTTTTATTTTTTGTTCTTTCAAAAACATCATATCTTCTTTCCATCTCACATACTATATTTTTTAATGCCACACTAGCTTTTTTTGGATCTGTTACTACTGGTGCTAAAAGATGTGGTATTCCATTATACATAGTTAATTCTACTTTTTTGGGATCAACCATCACTAATTTAACCTGATCTGGTTTTGTACGCATTAATATTGAAGTGATAATACAATTTATACATACTGATTTACCACTACCAGTAGCACCGGCAACCAATAAGTGAGGAGTAGTATTTATTTCCATCCATTTTACTTTACCCATAATATCTTTCCCTAAACCTACTGCTAATAGGTTCTTATCATTTACTTCAGGCATTTTACTTAATACTTCTTTAAATGATACAGAAGATAACACTTTATTTGGTAACTCTATTCCAATAGTATTTTTCCCTGGAATAGGTGCTTCTATTCTAATTTCTTTGGCGGCTAAAGCTAAAGCAATTTCTCTTTGAATAGATAACAGCCTATTTACCTTAGTTCCTGCTTTTAATTCTAATTCATATTGTGTTACTGTTGGGCCTATATTTACTTGAACTATATGTCCTGTTATATCAAAATCTTGTAATACTTTTTCTAAATTTGTAATATTTTGTTTTGCTTGATTTTCATTTTCTTTGTTACTTACATTTTTTACTTGTTTTAATAAATTGATAGGTGGTAATTGATAATTCTCGTTAACACTATTAATTACTATTTCATCTTTTACATTTTCTTCAGTAGGCGCTACAATTTTTGGTGGTACTTTTGCAATAGGAATGTCTGCATCCTGTGATATTGCTTTGGCTTCTTCTTTAACTATTTCTGGCTTTTTAACAATTACTTCTTCAGGTGGTTCTTCTAAAGTATTCATTTTTACTTTACTACTTTTATCTTCTTTAGTTTCTTCTTCATCATCAGTTTCATCTTTTTCTCTTGGAGCAAATACATCTTTAAATACTGGTTTAATTTTATCTATTATATCTTTTAATCCATGATTTAAAAATAATATTAATCCTAGTAACGCCATAGTAAATACTACTATCATAGCGCCATCACCAAAGGAACTTACAAATATCCAAGAAAATATCGCTCCTATTACTCCACCACCTACATTATCTATACTATTAGGTGAAGTAAATGCTAACATTAAATTATCAAATGTTTCTGTTATTATTTTAAATCCTTGAGTTCCATTTACTTCTACATATTTAATATGTAGTGCTATTAATAATGATAGTATTATTGCATATAGCCCTAATAATCTAGTAGTAAAAAGATTAGGTTTCTCTCTTTTGAATATTAAATATACTCCAAATACTAATAATACTAATAATAACCCTATATATATTGTTCCCACTAAAAAGATAGCAAAACTCTTAATTAGATTTCCTACTAATCCATAACCTCCTATACCTATTATGGATATTAAGATAATAATAAGTCCTACTATCTCATTACTATATTCAAATTTTTTATCTTTATTTTTTTTCTGTTTTTTCTTTGCCATCCTTATCACACCTTACATTAAGATTATAGCAAATATTAAAAAAAATGTAAATAAAGTTAGATTTTATTTACATAATTTTATTATTTAATTATTTTTTTCTAAATTTAATAAAAATAGTATTTTAATCATTAAAAATAAGAATAAAAATGCTGTAATATATGACTGCTTTGATAAAGCAAATATCAAAATAGAAAAAGTGTAAACAATTACTGAAATTAATTTTACATTCTTAAGTTTACTCTTTTTGTTATTAGCGCTAAAAACAATTTCTAACACCCCAACAATAAAACTAACAATAAGAAGTCCCAAGTATGCCATATATAACAGACTACTAAGAGGTTTTAACTCTATTAATGTCATAGCACTATTATTTTTAACATAAAAAGGCATAAATATAAAACTAATAGAAAGAATATCAAGTATTGCAAAAAACAAAGTAGTTTTTCTATCTGATTTATTATAATTATCACTTTCCGCTATAAAAATCAAATCATCAAAAGAAGTTAAATCAGAAGCATTAACATCTAATATTTTAGCAATATTTTTAATATCCTTAAGACTAGGTAATATTTTACCATTTTCAATTCTAACAATATAAGTTTTAGATACTCCTAACTTTTCCGCTAACTGATCTTGAGTTAAATTATTTTCTCTTCTTAATTTTTGAATTTTCTTATTTACTTCCATACTACATTTCTCCTTCTATATAAATAATATTATCTCTAGCAATTCTATTATCTTCATAATCACTTATTCCCTCTCCACTATTAGGTTTAATAGAGGAAATAACAAAATCTACACTAAAAGCAATTAAAAATATTATACAAAATATATGCTTAATATTAGAATTAATTTTAGAATATATATTGTCTAATACTGGAGCTAACAAATAAGTAAAGCCACAGCCACCAAGTCCAAACACAAGTAATCCTTCTAAACAAATTCTACCTTGAATATTTAAAAAATATCCACTATAATCCCAATATTTAGTATGTCTAAAAACATCTAAATACCATGCGGTAGTATACTCCAATACCCCACATACAATTATAGTCATTACAAACAACTTCCAAGGATTATCTCTAAATTTTTTTAATAAAACTAAGATAAGTATTCCACCCCAACCATATATAGGTAACCAAGGCCCATGCATAGTTCCTCTATTAACAAATACACCATCACTGACTAAATGTAACGATACTTCCCATATCCAACCTATAAAAGAAAATGTAAAAAAGAATAATATATATGTTTGTAAAGAATAATCTTTATCATATTCTACTTTCAACCAATTTCTTACTTTATTAGAAGATATACTAAACTCTTCGATCGGATAAGTATCATCTTTAATTTCCTTTCTATCAAGCAACTTATCATTAAGTAACTTACCACTATCTATTTTTTTTCTTCTTTTAGTCCTAATACTCATATAAAGAGATGCTTTTGTAGCCTCATAATATACATCAGAATAAAATATAGAAGATATCTTAAATGTTAAAAGACTTAATATATGCCAACCTATAAAAGAAAGATCCAATTTAAATAAATTCCATTTTTCACCCTCTGTTAGTTGCTTAGATAATCTAAAGGCCTCTTTCTTACTAATATTAGGATTTTCTGCTAAAACATAAGGAACAAAATAATATTCATAGTTTTTTATAAAACCAAATACTATAGTTAAATTCCAAAAAAATTGATATAATGATTTCATAAATAATATATATGCAATATGTAATGTTTTTTTAGTTCTATACGGAAATAACAATTTATCTACTTTAGTATTTCTATATTTTCTTTGTTCTAAAAAATATCTATTTTCTCCTATAACTAATACATTAACAAATATAATATTAAAAGCATATATCAATATAGTTGATATTAATACTAATATACCAACACTTATTTTATCGCCAAACAATAGCTTATTAAATCCATTCAGTATTCCAAATACAATTGATCTACTTGAATTTATTTCATTAGCAAATACTGCTAATACGCCTCTAGAAAATTTACTCTCAAATTTCTTATCTTCTTTTTTCTCTTTGCTTGTTTTTTCTAACAAATTATTAATTATTTCACTATTGGATATTTTTTGTTTTCTACTAACTAAACTCTCAATCTTTTCAGATGCTCTATCAGTTTCTAAAAAGTTTTTGGATGAATAAGTAAAACCACCTGCTAAAGCTACAGAACATATAAAAACAACTATGACATTTCTAAAATAATGATGAGATATATTTTTTCTTGCTTCTTTTTTTATTTCTTTTCTATCAAACATAATACTCACACCCCTATTAAAATAATAATAACACAATACATTAAAATATAATTAAAATTAACTAATATAGTACTGTTACTTAATTTTATAATATCTTACTATCAATTCCATTTTAAATCTTCAGCATTTAAATCATATATAAATTTCTTATTATTTTTATCAAAAGTAACTTTCACATAACTATGTTCCATATCCATCTTACTTTTCTTATCTTTAGGATTAACTATATAATCAACATTACCATCTGTACCAGAAGGTGTTAAATAACCATTTTCTACTAAAAAAGATACAGAAACATTACTAACATCACATATACCATTATTACAAGAACCAATACTAATATTATATCTATTATCATTAATATATTGTTCACATGATAATTTAATCGAATTTATTAAATCATTATAAGAGTTTTCTTTGCTCCTATTTAATAACCCACTTATACTAGGTACAATTAATAATGAAAGTACACTAAGAATAACTACAACTGCAATAACCTCAACTAAAGTAAATCCTTTATTATTTAATTTTCTCATATAATCACTATCCTATAATAAAATTATACAATAATTAAAATAATAAGACAAGAAAAAAAGAATCTATTTTGCAGATTCTAATTTTTTTAATACATCTTTAGTAACTTCAATTGCCTTTTGTCTTAAATCCTCAGCAATTCCTTCTAATACAGGAGTTCCTTTTTCTTTAGCAAGTTCTACTAACTCATCTGTTTTAGCTTTTAAAAGAGCACCTTTTTCTTTAGCAAGTTTTAAAGCTTTTTCTTTATCTAAATCTTCTAAATCATTTTTAATTTCATCAACTTTAGTATTGAATTCTTTTTTTACTTCTTCTACATCAATTTCTTTAACTTTATCAGTTAATTCATTAATTTTCTTTTTAAGATCCTCCCTTAATTCACTACCTTTTTTAGGAGCAAATAGCATTCCTAATCCTGCTCCGATACCTATTCCAGCAACTAACTTTCCTAAGCCATTTTTCTTACTCATCAATATCCTCTTCCTTTCCTTTAGTATTATCTTTTCTAGCAAACAACTTTCTAACCATAAAACTAAGTCCGTCTACTATTTTATCACTTATTAAAGCTAATTTATCAGTAGTAACATCAATTATCTGAAAAACCCCATTTAATTTAGAAACTTTACCATTAATATCATCTACCATTGTATCAATTTTATTAATGGTAATAATTAACTTTATACCTAATACTATTAATACTACCAATAAAATAGAACCTAAAATGTATAACATCATTAACAAGAAAGTATTAACATCAATCATCTTTAATCATTCCTCTCATCATACATTGAATCAATTAAATTAAATAAATCATCTGTAAGTTCTAAATCTTTTTTAGAAGATTTATTAGTTTTTGTTTCTTGCTTTGGTTGTTCTTGCTGTACCTCTTCACCCATGCTCTTTTTTAGAGTAGATAAAAGATTAATACTGCTTTTTACTGGTGGAACTTCTTTCTTATGAGGCTTGTCCTTAATTTCTTCTCCACTAGAAACAATCTTTACTTCAGGCTTTTCTAACTTTTCTTCTTTTTCATCAAGATAATCATACTTTTTACCTACTTTTGGTGCTTCATAGGGAACACCATAATCATAATAATTCTCAGTAGCATCACCAAAAGTTATGTCTTTTTTTTCTTCTTCTACTTCTTTTACTTCATCTTCTTTTAGCATATCATATACTAAATTATCTTCTGTCTTTTTTTTCTTTTGTTCTTCTTTAGCTTCTTTTAAAAGTTCACAATTTTCGCACATTAAATTCTCTTTTATATCATCAACTAAACTACCATATGCTTTTTTTCTAACTGTTTCAAAATCAACATTTTTAGTAGTAGAATTTCTTTTTATTTCATAGCTAGCCTCATCCACTTCTTTTATTTGATCCTTAGAATAATTTTTATCTAATACTCCATATATAGGTGAAATTATAGGTGTAGCCTTAAATTTATGTTCTTCTTCTTTAGACTTCTTATCCTTATAAATATCTGCTACCTTCTTGTCTTTCTTCACAGGTTCTGCTCTTCTAACAGGAGATTTTTCTAAAACTGTATTCACCATTTTTTCATCATTAATAGAAGCAACCTTTCTAGTTCTAGAAGGAACAAAATCACTATCATCAAACTCTACAGGAAACTTAAAAGATTTTTCATTAGTTCTTGGAATTTCTACAGTATCTTCAGTATAAAGATTATGACTGCTTCTTGAACTTACCCTAGAAGAAACATTAAAATCAGGTTTAACATCTGTATTATTTTCTAAGTTAAATTTTTCTTTTTCCTTTTCTTCCTCTTCAATTTTTTCCCTCATAAATGTAGGTAATTTTGACTCTTCTGACTCTTTTACCTCAACTTTAGCTGTCTCTTTAACCGAATTTTTATTAGGAGTTTCTTCTTTTTTAATCTCTTTTATCTTTACAGTTTCTTCTTTTTCATCTTCATATACTTCTTCTTCATCAGTGAACAAATCTTTTATCTTATCAAATAGTCCCACTATTTAGCACCTCTTTCTCATATTTTTATTCATCGGGTAACTTTTCATTGCCAGTATCTGCTTCTTCCTCAGTAATATATTCATTCAAATATTGAGTAAAATCGCTACTAGCATCTTCTGGTTTATCAATATTGTAAGTTATATCAGAACCAGAATTATGATTATCATCTAATAAATTTTCTATAATATTATCATTATATGAAATATTATTTAAAAGAATAGATGACAAAGTAATAATATCATTTAAATTATATTGATTAGTATATACTTCCACCTTAGCATAATTATATACAATTTCAACATAAAACTTATCATCATCAGTTTTAGTAATCTTTATAAAACCAGTTTTATCACCTGAACTAACTTTAGAAGAATAATAACCGTCTTCAATATCTTTATAATTAAGTGAGTTCTTATAATAATAACTAGTAATATCAACATACATATATATCTTTGTTCCCATACTCATAAATATTTGGTTATTAGAATCATTTTCTATAAGTCTTACACCTTTAGGAACATAGAATCTATATCCATTAGCAACTTCATTAGTACCATTCGTTTTATTATTAATTACTTGAGAGACCAACTCTTTATAGTCTCCATTATTTATATCCGTCCTAACACACCCTGTTAACAACATTAAAAATAAGACAAGTAATATTTTCTTTTTCATATATTACCACCTACTCTTAAAATATTATATCAAAAAAGCCAAAAAATTAAAATACTTTATTAAACTTTTTTCATTTTTTTTATATAATACTTTGAAAGGAGAAATAAAAATGTACAATAATCCTAACTATAATTTTTATAGAAGACAAATGATGCCAGGAAATAGATTTGTTGGTGGAGGATTTTTAGCACCTTTCGTTCTTGGTGGAATAACAGGTGGACTCTTAGCACCAGCATTCTATAATAATCCAAGACCAGTTTATTATCCATATCCTCCAACTCCGCCAATATATTACTATTAAATTTTATGAACGTGAATTAGTCCAGCATAAACTTCTTCTAATGCTCTTCCTATATTCTTAGAAGATTTATATTCATTTTCTTTCATTTGATAAAATTTAGTTTTTGTCATTTGTTTACTTCTAGTAGAAACTATATATACTAATGCATACTTAGAGTCAACAATATTTAATATCTTATCAATTGATGGATAAATCATAATCTCACACTCCCTCTTACTATATAAATACTATATTACATATTTTTCTAAATTTCAAGCAAGTTGACACATTATATACATAATTTTTTTTGACAAATTTTTTAAAAAGAGTAGACATCAAGTCTACTCTTTGTTAATATTCATCTCTGTCCCTTAAAAATGGAGGAACGTCAAAATCGCTCATATCATCTTCATCCATATTATTTTTATATAGTTCTTCTCTCTTAGTAGAACTAAAACTATGGTATAAAGGTTCACTAGGTTTTTCAAAACCAGTAGCAATAACAGTTACAATAACTTCATCATTTAAATTCTCATTAATAACTGCACCAAAAATAGTATTAATATCAGTATTAGCAGCACTACGAATAACTTCAGCAGCTTCTTCTACTTCAAATAAAGTAAGTGAAGAACCACCAGTTACATTAATAATAGCATCTGTAGCACCATCAATAGAAGTTTCAAGTAATGGACTAGATACCGCTTGTTTGGCAGCCTCAACTGCTCTATCTTCTCCAGAGCCAACACCAATACCAATCAAAGCATTACCTCTATCCTTCATAACAGTTTTAACATCAGCAAAATCTAGGTTTACAAGACCTGCTACTGCAATCAAGTCAGAAATAGATTGAACACCTCTATGTAAAACATTATCAACTTCTCTAAATGCTGCAAGCATTGGAGTACTCTTATCAATAAGTTCTCTTAATCTATCATTAGGTATAACAATTAAAGTATCAACATGTTTTTTCAATTCATCAAGTCCATTAACAGCTTGTTCCATTCTTTTTTTACCTTCAAAACTAAAAGGTTTAGTAACAATACCAACTGTTAAAGCACCTAAGTCTTGAGCAATTTCAGCAACTACTGGAGCAGCACCTGTTCCAGTACCACCACCCATTCCACAAGTAACAAATACCATATCAGCACCTTTTAAAGCATCCTCAATAGCAGCTTTGCTTTCTAGTGCAGCTTCTCTTCCAACTTCAGGATTTGCCCCAGCACCTAAACCATCAGTAAGTTCACTACCAATTTGTAATTTAATAGGTGCTAAAGATTTATTTAGTGCCTGAACATCAGTATTAGCAACAATAAAGTCTACGCCTTTCAAACCAGACTCTACCATTCTATTAACGGCATTACCGCCACCACCACCAATACCTATAACCTTTATTTTAGCTAATTGATCCATTTCTAATCCTAACATATTATCCATAATACTATTTTTCCTCCTTACCTGCTATAAAACCACCAAAAATTTTATTTATAATTGCATTATCTTTCTTTAATTTATTATTAGGAGTTACCAATGAAGTCTCATCTTCAACGCTAACCATAGAATACTCTCTTCCCCTGCTTTCCATTTTATCAATAAAGTACTTGATCATTCCTAAAGCAGTACAATATTTATTATCACGAACTCCTAAAGTAGTAACATTATATATTATAACATCTTTTCCAAATATTTCATAGGCTAAATTTTTAAAAGATTTAAATTCTGTTACTCCTCCAGTCAAAACTATATAGCCAATATCTTGATTGGTTAAAGTTCTAATATCTTTTTTTGCCATATTCATAATTTCTACAAGTCTACTCATAGCAACCTCAGAAACTTCTAATTGATTAAGTTTTACTGTTTCTCCAATTGTATTTTTAACTTCATAAATTTCATTTAATTGGCAAAATCTTTTATGACTACTAGCAAATTTTTCTTTCAATGTTCTACCATCAAAAATACTAACGCCAAATACATAGGCAAAATCTTTTTCCACATTTATACCACCAACTTGTAAAACATCGTTAGCAATAAGTTTACCTCTATTAAAGACACTCACATCAGTAGTTTCATGACCTATATTAATCACAACTCCAATTTTTTTATCTAAATTAGAATTTCTAACCTCATAATAATCTCCAATACCTGAAAAAGTAATATCGACTACTTCTAATCCTGCCCCTTCAATAACTGATAGGACAGAATAAATATTCTTCTTAGGCGTTGATACCATTATACCCTTTATTTCTAATTTTTGTCCACTTTTACCTACCGGTTTACTAATTCCTTCACTATCGTCTATAGAATACTCAATTGGTAGAACTGTAACAAGTTCATAATCAGGATCTAATTTATTATATACGGAAGTTTTTATAACACGATTGACATCATCACTAGTAACAAATCCATGCTCGTTTTTTATGTCTACCTCGCCATCTACTAGCAAGAATTTTGAATTATAACTAGGAACATTAACAATAACTTTTTTTATTTCAATACCAAGCATACCATTAATTTCTTTCATACCATCACGAATTGCATCCACTAGAATATTAGGTTCTACAATCAAACCCTTTTTCAGTCCTTTTGAAGGAACAGTATGTGCTGCTAAAATATTGATTTTATCATTAAAATATTCCCCAACAACAAATTTAATGGAGTAAGTTCCAATATCAATACTAGTATATATCTTCCTCACGCATATCAACTCTCCTAAAATAATACAAATTAATTATACACTAAAAAAAAGAAAAAGAAAAGATTTTCTTATATTTTTACTTTATTTTTTCTCTTCTTTTTCTTATTAGATACAATTAATACTACAATCAAAACTAAACTCAAAGCAATTAAACCACTAACTGCTATATATAAATACTTTTGTTCACTTTTATATTTACTAGTTAAATCTTTTAGCATATCTTCATCATATCTTTGAAGTGTACCTTCTTTTTCATCATATATATATAATGATTTTTCTCCATTTTCGACATTCATACCATATATTAAGTCAAACTTACTACTTTGTGATAATCTATAGCTTGTATAACTAACATCATTTACCTTAAATGAATACTTAGAATATCCTTTGGGTATATCATTTTTATCCATATTTTGAATGTATAAAGTAAGACTTCCTACTTTTAGCACCTTATATGGAGTATAACTTTTCTTTTTAGCATCATACACATATAAGCCTGTTTTACCTTGATTATTTTTTAATACTACCAATGTAAGATTACTTTTCTTATTAACATAAGCAATAACATCCTGATCATCTATTTTAATAGTAGTTTCTTCAAAATTTTCTGGTTTAATAGTCTCATCATGGTTTTTCTTAACGATAGTATAATTAGCTTTATCAATAGTAACTTTAATAGGTTTTTGATCTTCTACTGTAATATTTAATTTATATACTTTCTCATTACCATTTTCTGCAGTTACTTTAATTTCTATTTTATTCTCACCAGGCGTCAAAGTAATTTCTCCAGCACCTGATACAGAAGCTTTACTATCATTAGCAGTTGCATTTATTTTGATTTTTTCAACGTTCTCATCAACTTTTAATGAATATTCTAAAGTATCTTTATCAAATTTAGGGCTTAATTCGTATCCCTCTACTCCTAATTCTTTCAAGTAATTATCAGATGAATATTCTTTTGGAGTAACCTTTGCAGGTTCTACTACTTTTATTGTTGCTGATGCATTATTAAGGGCATATTCAGATTCTTTAGCAAGTTCCCTAATTCTAACACCAGATGAAGAACAGGTAACTGTACCACTAGATGTAGGCTTTACATTGAAAGAATACGACTTAGAACTAGATGATGTATTCATATCATCAAAACTCAAATCAATTCCTCCACTAGCACCAGCACCACTACAAGAAACACTACCTATTATAGTGTATATTCCACTATCAGCATTTACTGTAACTGTAACCTTAGCAGTATTGCCTTTCGTTACAGAAGACGGAGTGCTAATACTCACACTAGATGCAGATACACTCCCAACTCCTATAACCAAGCTTAAAAATATCATTAAAATTTTATTTATTCTTTTTTTCATAATACCTCCAACTATCCATTAAGATTTGTATAGCCGTTTAATTGTCTTAATATTGCTAAACAATCATCTTTATTTATCTTTCCATCTTTATTAGCATCTGCAGCCGTTTTATATGCTCCACTATAATTAGCATAACCATTTATTTGTCTTAATATTGCTAAGCAATCATCTTTATCTATTCTACCATCACCATTTATATCACCATAAATAACAACAGAATATTTCTTCGTATCTTTAGAATTACTTACAGTTACAACATCACCAGTTTTAAAGATATCATTTTTAACATTACCATTTTTATCTCTTATAGTAGCACTTGCAAACATATTGGATTTTGTAACATTATTAATAAATCCACTAACACCAGTATTAGCACCTATTCCAAATATATAATCATTATTATATTTTACACCACTATTATTCATAATAGTTTCAATATCTATTATATCTTCATCACTAGCAGATATTCTCTTAACATTTATTTTATAAGTTCTAATTCTAGTATTTTGACCTGTTACAACAACATTAATTATTTGATTATCAGATGTTATTTCAATAGTACCAGTACCACTTACACTAGCACCACTATAGATTTTAGTAGCATCTACACTAATTGTTTGCGTACCAGCTGGAACATTTATATCATATTCATATTTATCATAATTAAAATCACTTAAAGTATTACCATTTACCTTCAAATCGCTTAAATAATTATTAGGATTTCCTAATCTAGGTGAATCTACTGCATTAGCAGGCATATTGTCATATATTGGTATTACAAAAGTAAAATCATGAGATAAATAATCACCCATAGTAGCATACGAAACAAATGCTGAACCACCTTCACTAACAACTGCAGATAAATTTTGCTGATATTGATGAGTATAATTACCATCAGTAGTAGATACATCAAACTTTTGATAATAAACATTATCTTGATTTATATCAATATATTGACTTTTTACAAACTTACCTCCACCTAATATAGCATTATAAGGTGTATTCCAGCCATTATTTTTAGCATACTCCATACCTCTTACTATTTTATTTTCACCATATACACTTATATTAAAGAAATTATAATATCCAGAATATGTACTTCCACTACTAGTCCAACTACCTCCAAGTCTTGGATCGGATGAATCAACTTCCTTAATTTCTTGCCTCATTCTAGAAGCAATGTATGTTGCAGAAACATCATTCTCTTTACAAGAATTAATTATATCATTATCAATATTAGAAGATCCACTATAAACTTTATTCCAATCAACTATTGAACCTACTATATTATTAACAAGTTTCTGATCATATACTGAATTATAATTTAAAAGAGTAAATCCAAATATATATTTTTCATTTAAATAATTCCTAGGATCTAAATAAAATGCTATAGCTTCTTTTGAAGCATTATACCACCCTGTTTCTGTAGAATAATCATAAAAAGTATTAGTCAATATATTATAAGTATTTAAATCCATAGATATATAATTATCATCAAATCCATAATTTCCTCTTTGTAATAAGCTTCTACCATTATATGCTTGATTTTCAACTACTTCACTAAAATCTAGATTAATTTTTTCAGGCACAAAACTCCAATTTGGATGTCTTGCATGAATCTCTGCTAAATATGGTAAATAACTATCAGGAAATCCCATATTTTTTAAAGTAGTATAATAACTTTCAACCCCACCATTGCTGTTATAATAACTTTGAGCCTTACTAGATAACTTAGTAGTATTTACATAGTAAGCACAAGTCCAACCAGTTTCATTGTTTTCAGTAGTAACATTATAATAATAACCGCAAGCTCCTGAGCCTTCTTTTGTCTCGTTAATTTTAACTTTTTGTCCACAGCTAAGAGTTCCTGTTTTAGAACCACCACCTGCAGCAGATTTTAAAGAAACATCACCAGTATTTTCGTAGCATGTCCCAACACCATCACTATCTCTTGTATCATAATCTTCCTTTCGATAAATATTATCACCTGTAGTGGACTTACCAACATTAGCACCACTACTTCCACTACCACTACTACTATTATTAGAAGTGTCAATATATTTACCGCAAGAATATCCAATAGTACCATTAAATTCTACTTTATACCAAGTACAACCACCACTAGTACCAGCATTTTTATCTATAACATTTATGCTATCACCACAGTTTGCAGATGCAGCTTTACCACCAACTCTACCAGGATTATTCCATATACCTAAAGGATCATTATTTTCAATACAAATTACTTTTCCTTTTTCGTAAGAACTAGAATCTAGAGTTACATATTTAGCAGCTACATACCCAGTCTTATTATCATATTTTATTTTATGCCATGTCATAGGACCATTAGAACTTACAGAAGTAGCGGCATTTTGTTTCAATATTTCTATTTTAGCTCCACAAGGAGCACTACCTATTCCTGTTCCATTAGGAGAGCCTGTTTTTCTTATAGTTAAAGGCTGATTATCATCAGGACAGTATACAGTTCCTGTTAAGGCTTGTACTTCTATATTAAACATAAATATAAAAATCACACTTAAGAAAAATACTATTTTCTTTTTCAATCTTACCACCTACTTTTTACTATTTACATTATAACAAAATATTTGATAATTTTCTACATTTTTTTAAATATTTACATTTATTTTAGTTACAATACATAACTATTAATTACAATATACTAAAAAAGAAGATACAACAATATATCTTCTTATATTCTAAAAACAAAATTAATTATTTAGAATAATAGTCAATAATCTTATTAGCTATATCTTCCACCTTATCTTGGTACTTAGGAGTAAATATTTCAAATTCATAATTATCTATTGCTAAAGATATTTTAAAATAACCATTCTCACCATAAATAGATAGTTTAGTATAATTATCATTTTCTTCTTCCTCAACACCATATCCAGTGCTAATATAATCTTCTTGTAAAATTTTAACTTTATTTTTAGCAACATCATAATTTTCAGTATAAATAATTAAACAAGTTACAAACTCATCTTCATTATAATAATGATCTACTTGATAGTCTCCTTCTTCGCCTTTTTTTGAAGAACCAGTCAATTTATAACCTTCTTTTGTTAAAAGTATTTCCAAATTTCCAGTTTTATTTTCTACATTATTATTATAAATAAATTTAAAACGCAATAACAATATTAGCAAAACAATTAAAATAATCAAAACAATAGTTAATATTTTTCTTTTAATATCCAATTTTAATCACTCCTCAATTATTATCTTGTATTATTGAAATTTTGTTAGCAGGACACGTTGTTTCAACATTTGTTTCGCAAACAGCAGAAAGCCATACACCATAATAAGTATAACCATTATAACTAATTGTCTCCAAATCATTACAAGTGCTCATTCCATCACGAGCGCAACCATAACTGCTTAATTTATTAATACTGCTCTCCAAAATAAATATTAAATAAAAATCTTTACCATTAACAGTCTGTTTCCCCATTATATTATTTTTTAAATCAGTCCTTAATAAAATTGGAGCATACGCATAAGTAGTAGAAACAAGATACTCATTAGCATTTCCATTACTGCAACTATTATTATAATAAGAATATATGTTAGGAGCTTTACGACACCATGTTCCATCAACTATGTACCCAGGTTTCCTAAACACATACCACGTATTATTAGTTTTAGCAGAAGTATATGAAGGAGTACAACTATATTTATTATTATTTTCAGAATATGAATCTCTTAAATCACCACTAACAATACTGCCTTCCTTTCTAACACCATTTTCTTCAGTATAATGACAATACGCAGTTGAATTATCCGTATAACAATAAGTAATAAAATAAAAATTTCCATTTGCATCGCATCTATAACTATTAATTGAATTTGTTAACCATATAGCATAAACTTTAATATCTCCAGAAACTTTAGTTTCAGAAGAAATCTTATAATTAACATCATCATCAACCATAGTCCAGCCTAAAAATGTATATCCAGTTTTTGTAGGTGTACATAATTCTCCCACAATAGAATTATACTTAATTGATTTACTACTACATCCACTACCTCCATTATTATGATACGTCAAAGTATATGTGTTAGTTGAAAAATTCAAGTTTGTTGCAGTATTACCAGTTATAGTACCACTTAAATTTCCAGAATATATTCCATTATATGTATGACCTGTTGTTGCTTTAATATCAGTTATTTTATAAGTTGTTCCATAAGGATGTTGTTGATAATAATCAGAACAATTATCACATGCTAAATTACCATTTATATAAACATCTGCTGTCCCATATCCACTTATTCCACCAGAAGAATCGCCATCCAAATAACCATTTAAATCAAAATAATAATAAATTACATCCCATTTAGCATATAAAGTTTGATTACTTTCTACATTATAAATAGAACTAGAAGTTATTTTATTCTTCAAATCACTACTATCATACCATCCAGAAAAAGTATAACCAGTTTTAGTAGTTGTACACAACGTTCCATAAGCCTCACCATAAGTAACAGTACTATTACTACAACCCGTTCCCCCATTAGTATTATAACTTACAGTATAAGTATTAGGTAAAACTTGAAAAGTATTACTTTTACTAACAGGATTACCATTTTTAGCATTATCTGATACAGAATCAGATTTAAGGCTAATATAAGCACCATTACCAATACTAGTTGCTTTTATACCAATTGTATATTTATAACCATTAGTAATACTAGTGGGCTCGGATATACTAGTAATTGAAATATTTTTTAACTCAAAATTGTCAGATGATAATTTTTTACTAACTATACCGCTTAATTTATCAGTACAATTTAAAGTAATGGAAGTTGTATGAGTCTTTCTCATATTACTGACACTAGAAAAACTACAACTAGGTCCATGTTGATCATTCTTAGAATTATAACTAACAAACTTGCTATAATTACCATTTTTACCCTTACTTCTAAAATAATATGTCTTATCTTCTTCGGTATTAAACACTTTACTAGTACCAGATATATTAGTAAAATTACTATTATCAGAACTAATCTGATAAGTAACTCCCTTACATTTAGAGTTAACACTATTACCCTCTCCACCAGATAATGTAATAGTAAAATCTTTATTGTGCCATTTACCACTACTAATATTATCACTAACTATTAAATTAGGTATATTAGGAATACTCTTATCTATCATAGTAACAGTATTAGTTAATGAAGAAGAATATTTAATATCTCCATCGCTACCAGAATAAGCATATATAGAACCATTATTATTTATACTAACTATAATACTCTCACTATCAACCTTATACCAGGTATTTGCTTTTACATAAGTACTAACATCACTAGAGCAACTGTTAGCATCTAACTCATAACATTCTATAGCGTTATATTTACTATCAATACTACCAGAAGAAGTTAATTTAAAGAAAAAGTTATCTCCCTTATTAAATTTAATAATAATATCAATAGGATTAGAAGTACAAGTATCAGTAAATATAATATTATTCTTTATACCCGTAGTTTGCTCTACATTTCCAGTTTTAGAAACACTATCACCTTCCTTAGAACAAGTTACCCTTAATTTATAACTAGTATTCTCATTTAATCCAGTATAAGTATAATTTTTAGAGCCATCGCCAACATACTTATCTCCTACATAATAAGAATATTTATATTCTCCACTACCACAATCAGCACTTACTGATATAGTACTATGAGTATAACTTTTTACTTTTAAATTAGCAGTATTAAAAATTTTAGAACAATACTCATCAAAATCTATCTCACTAGATATAATAGTCTTACTATCATAATCTTTTTTTACAACAACAAAAGTATCATCATTAATATTATCAACATTCTTAAAGTCATCATTTTTATAATATCCATTATTTTTCATATCTTTAACAGATATACAAGATGTATAAATATAATTACCATCATCTAACTTATCAACATTCCAATATTCAGTCGATAACTCCTTAGATAAAGCTACTCCCGTTTCTTTTAAACTACTATAAGTAGTTTGTAAAGATTTTTCTTTACTACTACTTATAAGAGACGAAATACTAAAAATAGTAATTGTAGATATTATTGAAATTATAGCAATCGTTGCAATCAATTCAACTAAAGTAAACCCCTTAGAATCAATACTAAAAATAAAGTTATTCTTTTTATATTTAAGTTTAATTCTTTTCTTCATACAACCACCTCTATTATCCTATAAACATACTTAAAGTATAACAAATTAAAATTAAATAATCAATAAAAAAGAAAATTTATTCAGGATAAAAACATGAAATAAATTTTTAAAATCCATTCTCCCATATATTTAAAG
>ERZ808240.1190-NODE-1190-length-32938-cov-18.069580_pt1 | contig 32938 bp, 24 predicted proteins | sample MGYA00521084_ERZ808240 | MGnify/ENA primary metagenome ERZ808240 (study PRJEB31516, sample SAMN03275571) | gut metagenome | biome: mammalia-associated habitat; material: feces | host: Papio cynocephalus | place: Kenya | collected 2012-08-06 ... | reverse complement strand
CCTTCCCATTGAGATCATGGAGCTGCCGGAAGCCGTGAAGCGGAAGCACTCTCAGCCTCAAAAGCCCCGCAAAAATAAGAAAAACTACGGAAAAAGCATCGCAACTTGCACTTGCAATTTGCGGTCATTTTTATTGTCCGTTTTTACGCCGCTACGTAGCTGACATAGAACCTCTGCGGGTGTTGACGGCTACATCCGGCACGGGTATCCCTGCGGACGGCAGCCAGAAACATATCCGTGGAGACGGCATCACCGTTGAGCTTGTCCGGCTCTTTGCGGAGTGACTTGATCTTTTCGGATAGCTCCGTCTGCTCTTCCCCAAAACCACCTGTTCCGGGAAATCCACGCGGAGATAATGGGTAGAAGTGTGGCTGACCCGGCCACTGCCGTAATTGGAACAGTTGAAATACCTGATACCGGGATCGCCCTGGTTGAAATGGCAATTCAGGTGGTGTCCGCAATCCGCGCAAGCCGAAAGGCCGCTGAGGATATTCCCCTCCGTATCCTTCGGCTTGCGCTTACGCATCTTGCCGCGCTTTTCTTGAATCTGTTCCCAGACGGCACGGTCAATAATGGGCTCGTGAACATCCTTGAACACTACCCACGCTTTTTGTTCTTGTAAGACTTGGAATAGGTCTTAAAGTGCAAAACGTCTCCGCAATACTCCTGTACGGACAGGATTTGAATCACGGTGGTCTTATTCCGCTTTTGGCTTTCCTGCGCTCTTCTTTGCGACTGCTTTCGCGGCAAGAAGCTTGCTTGCCCACGGGAAGAAATACGGCACGGAAGCAAACAGGTAGCTGGACTTCATCAGCTCGTCCAGCAGCTCTTCCATCGTAAACGGCTGGTATCCATAGAAATTCAGATCGTTGATGAAATTATCCAGTTTGTCGTGCGCCGCCGCCCGCAGGAATTTCTTTGCATCCTTGTTCACTTTTGCAAGGCGCTTGATGTAGTCCTCTGCCCGGTCAAGCTGGTTCAGCTTGTAATACAAGACTGCCAGCGGCAGGAGCATCTGCGTTTCCTCGTAGGAACCGAACTGCTTATGAAGCGCCAGCGCGTGCGTCTCATCTTCCATATAGGCATACAAATGCATCAGCTGATAGCGAACGCCGAGATTATCGTTCTCGCACAGCTCCAGAAGGCGCTGCCCCTCGCCGATCGCCTTGCGCATCATGCCGCAGGTGAGCAGCGCTTCGAAGTAAGTATAGCACACGCGCATATACGGTCTGGTTTCAAGAATATCCCAGAACGCGCCAACATCTTCCTTGAAGCAGCCCTCCTGTTCCAGCGGTTTGGCTGCGGTTTCCATAAGCTCCTGGAGTGCCGGGAGATGCTTGTCAGACTTGCCGTCCAGTGTATGAACGATCAGCTGAAGCTGCACGTCCACATTCTCCGGTTCCAGCTCCAACGCCTTGCGCAGATATTCCACGCACTTTTTCTTCGACAATGCCTGATCCGCAAGCTCCAGATAATCGTCGACTGTTTCCGGTTCCTTGTTCTTCAGATCCGGCATGCTCAAATTATGCTCTTTCAAAAATTGGTCGCATAGGCGGTTCATGCCGTCTTCGTCTGTTATTTCGTTCTCGTGGAGCGAAATAAACTGATTCAGGTCTTTCAGAAGCCTTTCTGTTTCTCTGCTCATCATTATGCCTCCCGGAATTTGTTATGTAGATGGCTCGCCGCTTGACTTGCCTGTAGGAATTATACCAAATTCGTCAACATTTGTCGAGGCCAAAACAGCCATGATCCTTACCGGCGTGCACCGACTTTTCTTGACGGCTGCAAGGAAAATGCCTGTTTTGCCCGATTTGTGTAAAAAATGCCATAACTAAGGCAACGCCGCACAAAAATCCTGGCTGAGGCCTCTTGCCGAACTGTGTGCGGTACTGCCCTATGCCGCCTGATTTTCAAAGGCGGTGACTTCGCTGGCGGATTCCATGGCGAAGTAGGCGCGCAGAATATCCTCGGCCACGGCGGCGAGGGTCGAGCCGTGGGCGGCCTTTTCGCCGTAGACGGCCACGGCGACCTCCGGGTCGTCCATGGGGGCGAAGCAGATGAACGCACCATGGTCGGAGCCGCCGGAGGAGTGCTGGGCGGTACCGGTCTTGCCGCACACCACCACCGGGAAGGTGTCCAGGTCCTTGGGACCGCCGAAGTGGTTACGGGCGGTGCCTTCGTTTCCCGCAATGACCAGACGCATTCCTTCAATATAGGTATTGTAGGTGGTGGAAGCAATTTCCATCTGGTTCATGATCTCGGGGGAGTTCTCCTTGATGAGGCTGCTGTAGTCGGAGGCGACCACCCGGCTTAAGAAGGTGGCCTTCATCCGGGTGCCTTTGTTCGCCAGAGTGGAAGCGTAGACGCACAGCTGCAGGGGACTGAACCGGTTTTCGGCCTGCCCGATGGCGGCCAGAACACGGTCGCCTGCGGTGATCTGGGAGTCAACGCCGGTCTCGCCGTAGGCGGCCTTCTTACTGGCCTCATCCGTGACCCAGCCCACCTTTTCCGTCAGCTCGATGCCGGTGGGAACGCCCAGACCCAGGGCATTCGCGGTTTCGTTCAGCATCTCGATGGTCATACGGCTGCCCAGCTCGTAGAAGAAATAGTTGCAGGACACCTCCAGCGCCCGCTCGGCGGTCAGGTCGCCGTGGGTCACGCCGGGGTTGGACTTCCAGATCAGGCACATGGGAGAGAAGCCTTCGTACTTGGTGAAAACGCCCTTATCCTGAATGATCTCGCCGGGAAGGTACAGGTATCTGCCGAAGAACTCACTCTTCGGGTTCGTACTGCGGTTTTCCATGGCGGCGATGAGGGTACACATCTTGAAGGTGGAGCCGGGGGCGTAGTTGGCGCCGAAGGCACGGTTGAAGAAAGGCTTGAGGGGGTCGGCCTCAATCTCGTCCCAGTTCTGGTTCATGGTGGCAAGGTCATAGGTGGGATAGCTGGCGCAGGCCAGAATCTCACCGGTCTTGACCTTCATGACCACAACCGCCGCACCCTCCGCGTCCAGGCCGTTGCTTTTATCGGTGGAGGTGTTCTGCTCCGGGTCGGTCAGCTGCTGCATGATACTGGCGAGGGAATCCTCGGCAATGCCCTGAAGCTCTAAGTCAATGGTGGTCTCCACGTTGTTTCCGGCCACGGGGGTATAGACCTCGCCGGTCTTCTGATTCACGCGCCAGAACTGCTCGACGATGGTGCCGTCCTTGGAAACCACGTCCACGCGCTGGCCGTCGATGCCGTGGAGGTATTCTTCAAATGCCTCCTCAAAGCCGGACTGGCCGATGTAGGCGTCCATGGAGTAGCCTTCCTTCTCGTACTTTTCCCAGTCGTCGGCGTCCATGCCGCCCATGTAGCCTAAGATGTGGGCGGCGTATTTGGTATGGTATTCCCGGACGGTGGAGGATTCCACCATCAGGCCGGGGGTGTTCAGCTCCAGAATGGCGGACAGATTCTCGTCGGAGATGTCCTCGATAAAGGTGTACGTAGGCAGGCTGGAAATACCCCGCAGGTCGAATTCGTAGCGCATACCGATGACGGCGCGGGCGTCCTCGTCCGACCAGCTCTCAGGAATGCTGTAGCGCTCCCGCAGCTTTTCGATGAGCAGCGGCGCGGTGATGTCCGAGTCCAGCGACCGGTCGACCATGAAGCTCTGGAAGTGGTTCTGCCAGGAGGTGGCAAAGTCGTTCAGGGTGTACTCAAAGGGGCGGGTCTTGCTTACGGGAAAATGATCGTTGTAGGTAAGGTTCAGCTCCCGGCACTTGTGCACCAGGGCGTACAGCGCCTCGTTGGTTTCGCCGTAGGACTCGATAACGTAGTGGTTGAACACCAGATCATAGCTGGCGCGGTTGCCCACCAGGACGTTGCCGTTGCGGTCAAGGAGATCGCCCCGGGCGGCGCGGACGGTGGTAACGGTGGTGTATTTTGCGATGTTGTCGGTGTTGCCGTCGGTTTCGATAATCTGAAGATCAAAGAGCTTCACGGCGAACAGCGCCAGAATCGAAATGAACATAATAATAAGCAGGACAGCGCGAAATCGGCTTATTCTTTCCATGTGGTTCCTCCAATAAGACCAATTTTATTGATGAGCGGGTAAAGTAAAATCAGGATGCCGAAGCTGTAGCCGGCGCAGATCAGGAAGGAAAACACCCGATCCCACCGTGTCAGCCCCAGGCCGATGCCCACGACGAACAGCCCCATCTCGTAGATCGTGAGGGCGATCCCGGCGCAGGTGACGATGGACGCTTTCGTGCGCCTGAGGTAGGCCTGGCGCAGCAGCGTAGCGATGATCCCGACGGCGCAGAGAAGGCCAATGCAGTAAGGCCCCGGCGCGGAGCCGGAAAAGTAGTAGATCGTGGATGAAAACAGGACAAACAGACTTCCCACATCCACCCCCTCGATGACCGTGATCAGCAGAATGTACACGGCCGGTAAGTCGGTAGTCGCGCCGAAGATGCTGACGCGGCTCATGACAACGTCCTGAATGGTCAGAAGCAGAATGCCCGTGAGCACGTAGAGCGCCCATTTCAGCATCCGCTGCTTTTGCAGCTGGGTCAGGTGGAACAGCTGGGACAGACTCCATTGCCGGGGGTCGGGCTTAAATTCCGACTCTCTGGATTTTCTTCTTGCCATGGCGCGTCCTCAGCCCACGGGGGTCGTTGCCTGGGTGGCGGCGGTTTCGGACGGGGCGGCAGTCTCGGAAGGCGTGGTCTCGGAATCCGCAGCCGTGCCGGGGGTGGTCACCACCTCGGTGGTGTATTCGGTGATGATGAAGACCTGCTCCAGGGAATTGATGTCCGCGGCGGGGTCCAGGAGGGCGAACTTGGCGACGCCCGTTTCCTCATAGCCCGCGTCCACCACGGAGCCGATGATCAGACCCCGGGGGTACACCGTGGAACCGGAGGTCACCACCTGATCCTTGTTGCGGATAATGGAGTCGGAGGGCAGGTAGTTCATTTGAAGCAGGGTATCGTTGCCGCTGGTGTAGCCGCCCTTGACCATGCCGTTGTAGCCGGAGGTGGAGATGGTGCCGGAAATTTCCAGGGTGGAGTCCAGAACGGTCTTAATGACGGCGTAGTTCACGCCCACCTCCGTCACCAGACCCACCACTTCGCCGTTGGCGGTGATGGCGCACAGATTCTCCCGGATGCCCGCATTGGAGCCCCGGTTGATGGTGAAGGTGCTCTCCCAGTCCGAGGAGCTCCAGCCGATGATATAGGCGTCCACCAGCTTGTAGTCCTCGTTGGTGGCTTTCAGATCCACCAGCTTGCGCAGACGCTCGTTTTCACGGGAGACGGAGTCGGCCTGACGGGCTACGTCCTCCATCTGGGCGATGCGTTCCTCCAGCACCTTGTTTGCCGCGTCCAGCGCCTCGTAGCGGAACATATAGCTGTAGTATTTTTCCGCCGTGTTGGTCAGGGTGGTGCCCGCGGCGCGGAAGGGGGCGAGAACGCCCTGCACGATCACGCTGGGAAGACTCTGGTTGGAGATGCCGCTGTAGATGGCCAGCGCCGCCGTCAGCAGCGCGGCCACCACCAGAATGATCTTCACCTTGGTACTGAACAGATTTCTCATAAGGTATCCTCCATCACTTCCGGCACCGTGCGGCAGAGGGTCTCATACAGCCGGCACACGGGAAGTCCCATTACATTATAATAGTCGCCCTCCAGCTTTTCGCAGAACAGCGCCGCGCCGCCCTGAATGCCGTAAGCACCGGCCTTGTCCATGGGCTCGCCGCTTCGGACGTATTTCTGAATCTCCTTCTCGCTGAGGGAGCGGAAATGCAGGCTTGTGACCTCGGTGAAGGTCTCAACCCTGTCCCCATACAGAATGGTGCAGCCGGTCATCACCTGATGATCCCGCCCGGAGAGCAGGCGCAGCATGGCAGCCGCTTCGCCTTCACTGTGAGGCTTGCCCAGTACCTTCCCCTGACAGACCACGATGGTGTCCGCCGCGATGACGATATTATCTTTCTCCCGGCTGACGGCCAGCGCCTTTGACCGGCTGACCCGGGCAGCCTCGTCAAAGGGCGGCTTTTCGGGGTCCATGGTTTCGTCAATGTCCGCCGCCCGGACGGTGAAGGGTATCCCAAAGAGGGACAGAAGCGCCCTTCGCCTTGGCGAGGCGGACGCGAGAATAAGCTGCATAAGGTTCTCCTTTCGATGCGGAGGGATAAGGAAGCTCTGAATAAATCGGCAAGAGCTGTGAGCGAGAGATTTTTCGTCCAATCGAGGTATCGAAAACGGAGGAATACTGTATGTATTTCCCGTTTTCGATACCGAAGAGTGGGCGGAAAAGATCCGCTCACAGTCGCAGACGATTTATTCAGAGCTTCCTTAATTATTCCACACCCCGTAAGTACAGTCCCCGGGTACATGCGCCGGGATCCAGGGGTTCGGGGTTCATGTAGTCGTTCAGCACCCGGTCGACCTCCTTGGAATTTTCCGTGGTGAAGTACAGCCGCGTCGCCCACAGGCCCAGCTTGGCAAGATCGTCCTGCCGGTCGAGCCAGCTCAGCTTCTTGCCGTTGAGCAGCACGCTGCGGCAGCTGTCCCCGTCCCGGATGACCGGGAACTCCGCGCCGGTCTTGTCGATCAGGCGGGTGGCCTTCAGATGGCAGGTGCATTCGTTGGTCTTGTTGTGGATGAGGCATTGCTCCGTCACCATCAGAGGAAGCCGCCCGTAGGCGATCAGCTCGGCGTTCACCGCCTTGCTCATGTCCCGAATCTGGGGCAGGGTCATTTCAAAGCTCACCGTGGCGGAGGCCATTTCCAGAGAACGCATGACGTTCATGGAGGCGGAATTGAAGATATTCAGGCCGAAATCCCCGTGAACCCGCATTCCCGCCTCCCGCACGGGGGCGATCAGACCGAGATTGCCCACCAGCGCGTCCCGGACGCCGGCGGCGCGGAGGACTTCCAGACCCTTTTTGATGCGGGGCAGCTCCCCGTCGTGAACGATTCTGGGCAGCACCGCCGCCAGCCGTCCCCGCTGCACCAGCCGGGCGCAAAGCGCACCGTCGGCGAGCAATATGTGGATGGGAACGTACAGCAGCGTGGTTTCCAGATCTAACAGCATGGGGGTCAGCTGCTCCCGGGAGGTGACCTGAACGGTCAGTCCGGGCAGACCCGTTTCGCCCTTGAATTGCGGCACGGGCTTGGGCTTGCGCAGCACCTGCTCCTCCCGCCGGGCGCGGATGGCGGTGAGCTGGTTCAGCACGTCCCGGCGCATGGCGTTGATGGCGGAGGCGGAGATGATCAGACCGGGATCCACCCGGGTGCGCACCTCCACGCACCGGTAGGGCGTGCCGCCGGTTTTGGCGACCCGCTGGGCGAGCATCGCCCCGGTGAGGGAGATATTCTGGGCGCGTTCCGGCACGGGGCCGTCGGAGCGGCATGTCCGCCCCTCCGGGTCGGTGGCGATGACGCAGCTGCCGTCCACGGTGACCATGGCCTGGAAGCGGATATCCACAAGGGGGGTCTCCCCCGCCTCGTAGGATTGCCGGGCGGCCTGAAGCCACTCGCCGTTATCGTCGGTCTCCTGCCGCACGCCGAACATTTTGGCATCCACCCTACCTGTATAGTAGCCGTCGGTGAAGCCCTGACGGTTAAAGGCGGCGTACAGGGCGTCCATCATGGGCTTGGTGACGGTCATCTCGTCCAGCGCCTTGCGGTAGACGGCGGTGACGGTGGCCACGTATTCCGCCCGCTTCATCCGGCCTTCCAGCTTCAGGGAGACCACGCCCATTTCCTGCAATTCCCGCAGATAGGGGATCAGGCAGTTGTCCTTCAGACTCAGGGGGTATTTTTCCTGCCAGTGGGTGTAGCCGTAGCTCTGGCGGCAGGGCTGGGCGCAGCGTCCCCGGTTGCCGGAGCGGCCGCCGATCATGGCGGACATGTAGCACTGGCCGGAATAGCACATGCACAGCGCGCCGTGAACGAACACTTCAATTTCAAGGGGAGAGCTGGCGCAGATGTAGCGAATTTCCTCCCGGCTCAGCTCCCGGCTGAGAACGACCCGCTTGATGCCCATGGCGGCGCACAGCAGCACGCCGGGCAGAGAATGGACGGTCATCTGGGTGCTGCCGTGGATGGGAACGCCGGGGGCGATCTGACGGCACAGCTGTACCACGCCCAAGTCCTGCACGATAAAGGCGTCAATATTATTCTGCGCGGCATAGCGGATCAGCTCCGCCGCCTCGGTCATCTCCCGGTCGGAGACGAGGGTGTTGAGGGTCAGGTGAACCTGCACGCCCCGGACATGGCAGTATTTGATGGCCTCCACCAGCGTCTGGGGAGTGAAGTTTTTCGCGCTTTGCCGCGCGTTGAACGCGCCGCAGCCGAGATACACGGCATTCGCGCCGTTCTGAACGGCCGCGCGCAGAGCCTCCATTGACCCGGCGGGCGCCAATAATTCCAGCATACGCTCTCTCTCCAAAAATCGGTTTCGGGGCAGACCCCCGCACAATAATATATTGGACAGTATAGCACAAAGAAACGAAAACTTCCACCCCCGGAGGGAGAATTCAAGAAAAATTCAAGGGAACTTCATATTCAAAGACCAAATTCGGTGGCTGACGCAGAGAAGATCTTCCGGATTCGCCTCATTTTTTGAAAATGTTCAAGAATAATTCAAAAACGGCCTATTGACTTTTTTGGCACTCTGGGGTATAGTGTGTTTAGCACTCAGAGAGATGGAGTGCTAAAGATAAAAGAAGGAGGAATACGATGGAACTGACAGAGCGGAAGAAGAAGGTTCTGCGGTCGGTTGTGGATCTGTATATCCGCACGGCGGAGCCGGTGGGGTCCAAGGCCATCACCGAGCTGCCGGACATGAAGTATTCCTCCGCGACCATCCGCAACGAAATGGCGGAGCTGACCGCCATGGGTTATCTGGAGCAGCCCCACACCAGCGCGGGGCGCATCCCCTCCGCCGCCGGTTACCGGCTGTACGTTGACGAGCTGATGATGGATTACCGATTGTCCATCGACGAAACGAAGTCCATCAGCAGCGCCATTGAGGAAAAGATGCAGCGGGTGGATAAAATGGTGGAAAAGGTGGCAAAGCTGGTATCCCAGGCCACCGATCTTCCCGCCATCTCCGCGGCGTCCCGACAGGGCAGCGCCTGCGTCAAGCGGTTCGACCTGATCCGGGCGGGGGAGGGAAGCTTCATTCTGGTGCTGATGCTGGGCGGCGAGCAGATCGTGAACAAGTTCATCAAGCTGCCGGTAAACGTCAGCGAAACGGATCTGAAGCTCCTGAGCGCGGTGCTGAATGCAGGCATGACGGACATTCCCCTTGAGGACTTCACCGCCGAGCTGATGGAAAAGGTCATGCGTTCGGCAGGCGCGGCGGCGAGTCTGGTGCCGGTGATCCTGGATTTCACCCAGGAGACGCTGAAAAACAGCGATTCCACCAGAGTGGCCGTCACCGGTCAGGCAAGGCTTCTGAGCCTGCCCGAGTACCGGGACGTGGACAAAGCCCAGCGGGTGATGGATTCCATCGACGAAGAGGCGCTTCTCAATCTCCCCGCCGTCATGGGGGGTGCCAACGGCACGAAGGTGCTGGTGGGTCCCGAAAACGTGGCGGACGAGCTGAAGGACACCTCCGTTGTGATGACCAAGTTTGACATCGGCGACGGAATGCAGGGCATGATCGGCGTGGTCGGCCCCACCCGGATGGATTACGCCAAGGTAACGGCGCGCTTGAGCTATTTCGCCGAGAGCCTGAGCAAGATGTTCGGCAAGCCCGAGCAGCCCCAGCAGCCAAAATTGCCGGAGCCGCCGAAGAAGGAATAGGATAAATCAGGCAGGGTCGGGGAAAGTCCCCGGATCAAAAAAGGCGGAGATTTTCCCCCACCCTGCAAACGGACAGGAGGTCACAGACGTGGCAAAGAAGGAAACAGAAGAAGTAAAGAAGAAAGCTCCGGAGGAAAGGCCGGAGGAGCCTGCGGAGGAAGCCCCCCAGGAGGAAAATCTTCCCGAACCGGAGCTGCCGCAGGCGGATCCCTGGGAGGAAAAATACAATTCCGAGCACGACGCCCGGCTGCGTCTGGCAGCGGAATATGACAATTTCCGCAAGCGCACCACGAAGGAGAAGGAGCAGTCCTACGGCAACGGCAAGGCCGACGCCGTAACGAAGATGCTTCCCATCTACGACAATCTGGAGCGGGCGCTGAACCAGCCCACGGAGGACGCCGCCTTCAAAAAGGGCGTGGAGCTGACCATGGCGGAGCTGCTGAAGATCTTCGGCAGCCTTGGCGTGGAGGTTTTCGGCCAGGTGGGCGACGCCTTCGACCCCAATCTGCACAACGCCGTGATGCATCTGGACAGCGAGGAGCATGACGAAAACGTCATCACCCAGGTGTTCCAGAAGGGCTTCAAGGTGGGCGGCAAGATCGTCCGGTTCGCCATGGTGCAGGTGGCAAATTAACATCATAAACAATTAAGCTTTATATATTTAGGAGGAAAACATTATGTCTAAGATTATCGGTATCGACCTTGGTACTACCAATTCCTGTGTTGCTGTTCTGGAAGGCGGCGAGCCTGTTGTCATCGCCAACGCCGAAGGCAACCGTACTACCCCCTCTGTTGTTGCATTTTCCAAGACCGGCGAGCGTATGGTCGGTCAGGTGGCAAAGCGTCAGGCCGTGACCAACGCTGAGCGCACCGTCTCTTCCATCAAGCGTCACATGGGTGAAGATTACCATGTTACCATCGACGGCAAGGGCTACACCCCCCAGGAGATCAGCGCCATGATCCTGCAGAAGCTGAAGGCGGATGCGGAAAGCTATCTGGGTCAGCCCGTCACCGAAGCCGTCATCACCGTCCCCGCGTACTTCTCCGACGCCCAGCGTCAGGCGACGAAGGACGCCGGTAAGATCGCGGGTCTGGACGTGAAGCGTATCATCAACGAGCCTACCGCGGCCGCTCTGGCTTACGGTCTCGACAAGGAATCCGAGCAGAAGATCATGGTTTATGACCTTGGCGGCGGCACCTTCGATGTGTCCATCCTGGACATCGGCGACGGCGTCATCGAGGTTCTGGCCACCGCCGGCGACACCCATCTGGGCGGCGACGACTTCGACCAGAGGATCATGGACTACCTGGTCAGCGAATTCAAGAAGGCCGAGGGCATCGATCTGTCCAAGGACAAGGTCGCCATGCAGCGTCTGAAGGAAGCTGCCGAGAAGGCCAAGATCGAGCTGTCCGGCGTGACCTCCACCAACATCAACCTCCCCTATATCACCGCCGACGCCACCGGCCCCAAGCACCTGGATGTGACCCTTACCCGGGCGAAGTTCAACGAGCTGACCGCCGATCTGGTGGAGCGCACCATGAAGCCCGTCCGTCAGGCCATGTCCGACGCCGGCCTTACCGCCAATGACATTCACAAGGTTCTGCTGGTGGGCGGTTCCACCCGTATTCCCGCCGTGCAGGAGGCCGTGAAGTCCATCACCGGCAAGGAAGGCTTCAAGGGCATCAACCCCGACGAGTGCGTGGCCGTCGGCGCTGCCATTCAGGGCGGCGTGCTTACCGGCGACGTGAAGGACGTTCTGCTGCTGGATGTCACCCCCCTGTCCCTGGGCATTGAGACCATGGGCGGCGTGTTCACCCGTCTGATCGACCGGAACACCACCATCCCCACTCACAAGAGCCAGATCTTCTCCACCGCCGCGGACGGTCAGACCTCCGTTGAGGTTCATGTCCTCCAGGGCGAGCGTGATATGGCCGCCTACGATAAGACGCTGGGCCGCTTCCAGCTCACCGGTATTGCCCCCGCGCCTCGCGGCGTGCCTCAGATCGAGGTTTCCTTCGACATCGACGCCAACGGCATCGTGAAGGTCTCCGCCAAGGATCTGGGCACCGGCAAGGAGCAGAACATTTCCATCACCGCCTCCACCAACCTGAGCAAGGAGGACATTGATAAGGCCGTTCGCGAGGCCGAGCAGCACGCTGCCGAGGATAAGGCCCGTAAGGACGAGGTGGATGCGCACAACGCCGCCGACCAGACCGTCTATCAGACCGAAAAGACCCTGAACGAGCTGGGCGACAAGATCGACGCTTCCGAGAAGGCCTCCATCCAGTCCGCCATTGACAACCTGAAGGAAGTCAACAAGGGCACCGACATCGAGGCCATCAAGAAGGCCACCGAGGAAGTCCAGCAGGCGTTCTACAAGGTTTCCGAGAAGCTGTACCAGCAGGGTACCCCTCAGGGCGGCGAGCAGCCCGGCGAGCAGCCTGGCGGCAACACCCAGAAGCCCGGCGATGACGGTGTCGTAGACGCCGACTACGAGAGCATCGACTGATCAAAAAATACAAGGGGCGGCGAACGCCGCCCCTTGTCGGCATATTTTTGCCATGCAAAAGCATAGCAAAAATAAGGGAACCTCTGAATAAATCGTCTTCGGCTTTCGCAGCGGATCTTTTTCCCCAGCTGTGCGGTATTAAAAGTGGGAAATATAGCGCAGCCGTTGCCGGCACAAGCCGGCTTACGGATGCGGCATACCCCTTGCGGGTACATACAGTATTCCTCCACTTTTAATATCTTCATCTGGTGAAAAATCTCTCGCTGTCAGCTCTCGCCGATTTAATCAGAGCTTCCTAGGGTGTATCTGAAAACTGTCAAAACGCCCGATCAGCGGCTCTTTTTGCCCTGTGCCGCGCCATTTTCCCTTGAAATACAGCAAGTATTCCTGCGGAAAAATGGCTTGCTCAGGACAAAAATCCCTCGCTGCCGGTCATTTCGCCAGTTTTCAGATACACCCTAAGAAATGTGCCGTTTCCCCGCCCCCTGCGGGGCAGCCGGAAATGATGCACAAAATCTTCATGCACCGGCATTTGCACATTTTTGCGGGGCAGCGTTCTTGCATGAAGTTTCATGAGTTGGCAGTTGAAAGTTGACAGCAGCAGAAACCTGCTGCATTTTATCCATCGCTGTCAGCTGTCCACTGTCAACTGTGGAAGCTCTGAATGAGAGATTCCGGATAATGAGGTGAATTTTGAGTATGGCAGATTCCAAAAGAGATTACTATGAGGTGCTGGGCGTCGGTAAGGATGCCAGCGCCGATGACATAAAAAAGGCCTATCGTCAGGCCGCCATGAAGTACCACCCGGATCGCAACCCCGGCGACAAGACCGCCGAGGAAAAGTTCAAGGAGGCCGGGGAAGCCTATGAGGTTCTGTCCGACGCCGACAAGCGTGCGAGATACGACCAGTACGGCTTTGCCGGGGTTGACCCCAACTTTGCCCCGGGAGCGGGCGGCGCGGGCTACGGCGGCGCGAGCTACGGCGGTTCCGGGTTCGGCGGCGCCGGGTTCGGCGGGTTTGACGGATTCGGCGATCTGGGGGACATTTTCGGAGAATTCTTTGGGGGCGGCAGGAGCCAGACACAGGGTTCTAAGCAAAATGTGCCTCGCCGGGGTGAGAATGTAGTGACCCGGCTGGAGCTGACCTTTGAGGAGGCGGCCTTCGGATGTGAGAAGGAGGTCGCGACGCGCCGCATTGAGAATTGCCCCGCCTGTAAGGGCACGGGCAGCGCCGACGGCGTGGTCGAGACGTGCAGCCAGTGCCACGGCACCGGCCAGGTGCGTTCCGTGCAGAACTTCATGGGCATGCAGATGCAGTCCACCACCGCCTGTCCCGCCTGCGGCGGCCGGGGCAAGATCATCAAGAACCCCTGCCCCACCTGCAAGGGCAAGGGCAAGGTTCGCAAGACCCATCGGGTGAAGGTCAAAATTCCTGCCGGCGTCAATGCCGGACAGAGCGTCCGTGTTCGCGGCGAGGGCTGCGTGGGCGTCAACGGCGGCGCCAACGGCGACCTGCTGGTGGAGATTTCCATCAAGCGTCACCCGATCTTTACCCGCAGCGGAACGGACGTTCTGTGCGAGGTTCCCATCACCTTCGCTCAAGCGGCCTTGGGCGCCACCATTCAGGTGCCCACCCTGGACGGCAAGGTGGACTTTGAGATTCCCGAAGGCACCCAGACCGGCCGGGAGTTCATTCTCCGGGAGAAGGGCATTCCCGAGGTGGGCAACAGCCGCCGTCGCGGCAACGAGCGCTTCACGGTGGTGGTAGAGACCCCCACCAGACTGACCAAGGAGCAGAAGGATCTTCTGCGCAAGCTGGACGGAAGCGTGGAGCAGTCCCCCAAAAGGAAAAAGTTCCTGGACAATCTGAAGAACTTCTTTGGATGATTCGGAGTTTTTCCCAAGAAAAAAGGCAGGACAGCCACTTGCGGCTGTCCTGCCTTTTGTGTATAATGGGAGAAAGATTTTCCAAAAAGGAGGCTTCCGCCATGAAACGTGAGGACTACATCAGCTGGGACGAATATTTTATGGGCATCGCCATGCTCGCGGCCAAGCGCAGCAAGGATCCCAACACCCAGGTCGGCGCATGCATCGTCTCCCAGGACAATATCATCATCTCCACCGGCTATAACGGCATGCCCAAGGGCTGCTCCGACGACGAGTACCCCTGGGAGCGGGACGGCAATCAGACCAAGTACCCCTACGTCGTCCACGCGGAGCTGAACGCCGTGCTCAACGCCAACGGGCGGGACTTAAGGGGCAGCAAGCTGTATGTGGCGCTGTTCCCCTGCAACGAGTGCGCCAAGGCCATCATCCAGAGCGGCGTGAAGGAGGTCTACTACCTCTCGGACAAATACGCGGACAGTCTGGCGACCATGGCGTCCAAGCGGATGATGGATTCCGCCGGCGTCCGGTATATCCAAATGCGCACCGGGATCAAGTCCATCACCCTGGACTTCACCCCAGAGGAAGAACGGAAGAGCAGATAAGAAACGAAACATCCGGCTGTCATATGACAGCCGGATGTATTTTGTTTACGTTGCGTCCCGCGGGGGATTCTTCGGCTTCCCTGCCTTGCGGCGGTATTCGCCTTTGGCGTCGAAGTTTGCCATGGCGATCAGGTTGATGGCGATGGTGCCGATCAGCAGAAGGACCGCCTCCCATGTAAGGCAGCTTACCGCGCTCCACACCATGTCCATGGGATCCATACTGCCGTAACCTGCGGTGACGATGGCCGTGATGACGGTGAGGATCAGCCCCAGTCCGCCGAGGATCATCCCCGCAATGCGCTGGGTGAATCGCCATGCCCGGACGCTGCCCATGCCGAAATAGCAGCGGTAGCCGAAGTAGTAGTTGGCCTCCTTCGGCGCGAAAAACAGATACGCCAGTCCAAGGATCAACGTGATGACCGGGCCGATCATCACGGCGATGCGGCACACGCCCACGAGACTCCCGAAGACCTTACTTAGATCCGGCAGCAGCGAGGCGGGGTCAAAGCCGTCCAGGATGCTTTTGATGGAGGCAATGTCCAGCGGGCCTTCCGTGGCGGCGGTGATTTCAGTTGGGATCGTGCTCATTATTTTTCCTCCAGGAATTTGCTGATCTCCCGCATAAAGCTGCCCGCATCCTGGAACCGGTGGTAGATGGAGGCAAAGCGGATGTAGGCCACCTCGTCCAGGGGCTTCAGGCGCTCCATGACCATCTCGCCGATCTTGTCGGTGCTGATCTCCCGCTCCAGGGTGTTCTGGATGGTCTGCTCGATCTCGGTGGTGATGCGGTCGAGGTCGGTGACGTCCACCTTCCGCTTGTCAAAGGCGCGGATCATGGAATTGAGGATCTTGTTGCGGTCGAAGCTCTGGCGGGAGCCGTCCCGCTTCACAACGATGATGGGCAGGCTCTCCACGATTTCATAAGTTGTAAACCGGCGCTGGCAGCCCATACACTCCCGGCGGCGGCGGATGCTCAGGCCGTCCTCCGAGTGGCGGGAATCCACGACCTTGCTTTCCTGGTCGCCGCAAAACGGACATTTCATGGGAAAAACACTCCCTTTACGAATCTAATTCAAGATATTATAACAGATAATGGCAGAACTGTCCAGTTTTTTTTCAACGGCGGGGTTCGACGGGATTCGCTGTTGCCTTTTGCGCCGGTTTCGGTTAAAATGGGGACACTACATCTACCAGAAAAGGAGAACCCTATGTCTAAAAAGCTGCTGTTTGCCCTGTGGGGCGGTCTGTTTATTTTGTGCGCGGGGCTGGGATTTATCCCCGGCTTTTCTCAGAATGTCAGCGTCGGGGCGCAGGCCGCGCTGACGGTGCTGTCCGTTGCGTTTTTCGCGCCGCCCGCGTGCCTGATTTACGCCGCGAAAAAGGAGAAGGACGCACGCACGCTGAAGCTGGTGCGCTTCATTTCCCTGCTGTCCCTGGGGCTGACGCTGCTGGCGCTGGTGCTGAACGTGCTGTCCGTCATGGGGACGGTGACCGTGGGGAACGCCCTGTTCGCCGTGCTGATCGTGGTGTCCTGCCCCATGGTTTGCAGCGGCTACTGGGCGCTGAGTCTTTTTCTGTGGGCGTGTCTTCTGATGGTCAGCCACTCCCTGCTGAGGAAAAATCTCAACTGACTCCATACTATATATTGTGCGTACAGGAGCAAGATACCAACAATATGTAGCATATTAACTCAAAATAGGTAAAATATCGAAAAATTTTTGTGCTATATTACCAAACGGATAAAGGAACCTCTGATACTGTTTTCTGATTAAAATTTCAATTTTAATCAGAAAGGCATCGCCTCACGGCGCTGCCCGTTTTGTGATTTATAAGGAAAGAAATCACAAAACACGTCTCATATGAACTTCTTGCCCTTCGGGCAAATAAAATCCTCGGAAAAGATTTTATTTGAAGTTCAGTATGAAACTAACGGCAGATCGTTGACAGCTGGTTGAACACTATCCGCAGCCAAGCCGGCGATGATTTTTCGGGGGTTCCTGAAAATTACGGGAGGGTTTGGTATGATAAGAAAATTGGTAGCCAGGGGGCTGCTGTCAGTTATGTTGGCGGCAGCTCTTTTTTCGTTGTTCCGGCTGCCCGCCGCAGCGGAGTCGGCGTATCGGAAGATCACCGGCACGGAAGACCTGATAAGCGGGCAGTACGTGATGGTGACGCCCACGGGGCTTGCGCCGGGGGAGTTGCGGGAGACGGAATTCGCGATCACCACAAAAGCTCCTGTCCTGGACGCCGACACGGTCGTGGACACCGCCGGTGCGGTGTGGATCCTGACCGTGACGGAGAACGGGGTCACGCTGATGGACGCTTACGGCCGGAACATCGCGCCTTTCGGGGACGGCAGTTACGGTGTTACCGCCGGAGCGTACGAATGGCAGGTTCTCTGGGATGACGAATATTTTTCCATCCACGGCTACAGCGGGGACGAGCCGGTGACGCTGGTTTCCGACACGATCTACGATGACGGTGGCTTCCACGCGTGCCGGGATACCGACATCGAGGCTGACCCGGATTCCTACGAAAGCCGCTTCACCCTGTACCGTTACATGGAGGTGCAGGTCGAACCGGAGCCCTCGAAACCGGAAGAATCGAAGCCGGAAGAATCGAAGCCGGAACCCTCGGAACCGGAAGAATCGAAGCCGGAGCCCTCGGAGCCGAAGCCCTCGGAACCGGAACCCTCGGAGCCGGAACCCTCGGAGCCGGCAAAAACGTCGCCCGAAGTGACCGTTTCGCCGGAGGGCGGTGCAGTCGCCGCCGGGGAGGAGATCACCCTGAGCTGCGAGGATGAAACCGCCGGCATTTATTTTGCGCTTTCCGCCGACGGGGTGAATTATCAGGACTGGGAACTCTATGCCGACCCGATTTCGTTTGAAAAGGGCTTCGGAACGGTGTACCTCAGGGCATACTCCGCCGCCGGGGGCTGCGAACCCGGGGAGGAAACCGAGGCCGTTTTCACGGAGAAATTTGACCTTGGCTGGAATCTGTACTTCGGTCAGCTCCACGCCCACACCGATATTTCCGACGGCACGGGCAGCGTGGAGGAAGCGTTCCGGTATGCGTCCCAGGTGGAAAACCTGGACTTTTTTGCCGTCACCGACCACAGCAATTCCTTCGAAAACGCCGGTGCGGGCGAAATCGCCGGGGACGGCGCGGCTGTCAGCCCAGACTGGGCGGCGGGGAAGCAGGCGGCCGCTTCCGTGACCGGCGAGAATTTCGTGGGGTTGTTCGGCTTTGAGATGACCTGGCCGGAGGACAAGCAGCTGGGGCACATCTCCACCTTCAACACCCCCGGCTGGCAGACCCGGGATCAGGAAGATTTTTCCGACGTCACCACCGCGCTGGAAAATTACTACAGGGCGCTGACCACCGTCCCCGGTTCCGTCAGCCAGTTCAACCACCCGAACACCATCTACGGGGATTTCGAGCGGTTCAACCATTACAGCGCCGAGTACGACGAGGCGGTCTCCCTGCTGGAAATCGCCGGTGAGGACGGCGTGGTGGACTGCGGATATTACAATCTGGCGCTGGACAAGGGCTGGCACGTTGCGCCTGCCAACAATCAGAACAACCACAACGGCCAGTGGGGCGACGCAAGCGACGCGCGGACCGTGGTTCTGGCGAAGAGCCTGACGGAGGAATCGCTGTACGCCGCCATGAAGGACCGCCGGGTCTACGCCACCCAGGACAGCGACCTCGCCATTTCCTATGAACTCAACGGCGCGGTCATGGGCAGCATCCTCCCCGAATCGGAGGAAGCGGAAATCACCGTTTTCCTGAGTGACCCCACGGACGCGGCCATCGGCAATGTGGAGGTGATCGCGGACGGCGGGGCGGTGCTTGCTCAGCAGTGGGTGGAGACGACTGCGAAAATGCTGGAGCTGTCCGTTCCCGGCGGACACGGCTACTACTATCTCCGCGTCACCCAGCCGGATGGAGACGTGGCCGTGACCGCGCCCGTGTGGATGGACGGGTACGACGATATGGGCATTGAGCGCTTCACGTCGGATACGGCCGCCCCTGTCCGGGGCGAGGAGATCGGCCTGACGGTGACGCTGTATAACGACGAGCCGGTGGATTTTGCCGTGGAATCCCTGGAGCTTTATGCCGACGACACGCCGGTCGAAACGATCCCCGACCCGGGAAACGTGGCAGGCATGAGCACGCGGGACTATACCATCCCTTATACCCATCAGGAGCTGGGCGTGACGGAGTTCCGGGTCGAGGCGATCGGCAGCATGAATGGGGAAAGACGCAGCTATGAGGACACGCTGAGCCTGAGCTTCCGGGTGCCGGAGCAGGTGAAGCACATCGCCGTGGACGCTTCCCATGACAATTCCGGCATTGACAGGCTGAACCGACTGGTGGAAATTGCTGCCCGGAACAGCATTTCGGTGAAGAAATTTGAGACGGAGCTGCCGGAAAACAGCGAGCTTCTGCTGATAACCGCCCCGTCGGAGTCCTTTGACGAAGAATTTGTGGAGAGGGTCAGAGCCTTTGCCGAAAACGGCGGCACGGTCATTCTCTGCGGACAGGCGGATATGGGCGACCGGGATCTGCACACCTCCGACGAGCTGAACAAACTGCTGGAGGCCATGGGCGCGACGGTGCGCCTGAACGACGACACCGCCTGGGACGAGGAAAGCGGCGGCAATACGCCAGACGCGGTATCCACCAATGTGTTCAACCCTGACAGCGGTCTGACGAGTTCCCTGACGCCGGAGCAGACCTTCACCCAGCGCGCCGGATGCACCGTGAATCCGGGGAGCGGCACGCATCTGGTGAAGGGGCGCAGCACCACCCGCGGCGTGGACGCGGACGGCGACGGGCAGGAAACCGACGGGGACGCAGTGCTGCTTGCTTTTGAGGAACTCCCATGCGGCGGTAAGGTGTACGTCAGCGGCGGACTGCTCCTGTCGGACGACGCCATGAAGGAGCCGGACAATGTCTGGAAGAGCGTCAGCGGAAACCAGGGAATCGTGGAAGCGCTGCTGAAAATTGAACGGGCGGCGTATCCGGAGCTGGTCACCATCGGGGAAATGCGCTCCGGCAAGGCCGGGGAAATATACCACATCCGCGGCTGGGTGACCTCCGGAACCTCCCGCCCCGGCAACACCTTCTCCAAGACCGTTTATTTGCAGGACGATACCGGCGGCGTTGCTCTGGTGCCGTTTGCCGGGGACGAAGTCCAGGTCGGCACGCCCATAGAGGCGGTGGGGCGCAAGGAGATCCGCGGCGGCAACGTGGTGCTGAAGCTCATCGACTGCGAGGTGCTGGACGAGCCGCTTTACAACTACACGCCGGAAACCATCCCGAATAAGACCGCCATGGATTACGAAACAAACGGCGGCCGCCTGGTGCAGGTGGAGGGCAAGGTGACGAAGGTGACCTATGCCGTCGGCGGCAGGGGAATCTCCCGCATCACGCTGAAGGACGGAAACGGCGATTATGCGGAGATCCTGGTCGAGGACGGTATCGTGTCCGGCGCGGACGGGGAAAATAACCTGGCTTCTCAGGTGAAGAAGGGGCGCACCGTGCGGGCGATCGGCATTCTCCATCTGGACAGCGAGGGCACGCCGGTTCTTAGGGTGCGCAACTGTGACGAGGTGGTCTACGTGCCGCCTGTGCCGGTTTCCGGCGGTTCCCGGAGAAATCCCCGCACCGGCGATCTGATCTGGATCGCCGTGGGCGTGATGGCGCTGTCCGGAGTCGGGCTTGCGGTGTTGCTGAAGAAGAAAAAACGGTAAAATGATGCCGGGGGCTGACCGCCCCCGGCATTTCAGTGCGCCCAAAAGCCTTGCAGAGTTTGCCGCCCGCAGGCGGCAATCCCTTTGTCAAAAAAGGCCAACGGCCTTTTTTGACAGGCGAATGCCGGGGGCAGTCAGCCCCCGGCATTCTTACATTAAATGTGTATGTACTGCTTGTTCAGCCTGTCCGCCTTACAGAACAGGACGAAGCCGATGGCGAAGATGATGACCAGCATGCCCACGGCGATGTTTTCGTTTTGCAGCTCCAGAGCGAACACGTGGAACGACCGCCCGTCGGTGAGCTGGCTGACCACGGCGATCAGGGTCGTACCCAGGAAGGACGCCCCCTTGCCGCAGATGTCCATCAGACCAAAGTATTCGCCGCTGCGCTCCGCCGGGATGATCTTCCCCAGGTAGCTGCGGCTCAGCGCCTGAATGCCGCCCTGGAACATACCCACCAGAACCGCCAGCACCCAGAACTGCCACTGGGACACCAGAAACACGGCGAACAGGGTAATGCCGGTGTAGCAGAGGATGCAGATCTTAATGAGCAGCCCCGTGTCGTACTTGGCGGAGAACCGGCCGAAGGCGATGGAGCAGGGAAAGGCCACGAACTGGGTCAGCAGCAGCGCCAGCAGCAGTCCGGTGGTGTCCAGCCCCAGGGCGGTGCCGTAGGCCGTGGCCATGTCGATGATGGTATAAACGCCGTCGATGAAGAAGAAAAAGGCCAGCAGGTACAGGAAAATATGCTTCTGCTGCCGAACCTCCCGGAAGGTTTCTCCCAAGCGCCGGAAGGTGGAAGAAACGGGATTGCCGTCATGCTCTGCGAAGGCGGTCTGACGGTAACGCCTCAGCAGCGGCTGGGTGCATAGGAACCACCACACGGCGGTAATGAGGAAGGAAACGATCATGGCCGTCCCCGCGCCGACGCCGATCTTATCGCCGAACAGCACCAGCAGCAGGCAGAGGATGAAGGGGATCACGGAGCCGATGTAGCCGTAGGCGTAGCCCATGGAGGAGATTTTGTCCATCCGCTCGTCGGTGGTGACCTCCGGGAGCATGGCGTCGTAGAACACCAGACTGGAGGAATAGCCGACTTTGGCGAGAACGAACACGATCAGAAACGCCAGCCATCCCGCCGTCACACCCATGGCGGCGCAGCCGAGAACGCCAAAAAGCATACAGGCCACGAAAATGGGCTTTTTAAATCCCCGATGGTCGGCCAGCGTGCCGCAGATGGGGCCGATGACGGCCACCAGCAGCGTGGCAACGGAACCGGCGTAGCCCCAGTAGGATAAGTACAATGACTCGTTCAGCTCGCCGGCGGTGGCGAGAGAATTAAAATAGATGGGGATCAGGGTCGAGACCAGCAGAATGAACGCCGAATTACCGATGTCATAGAGAATCCAGCTCCGCTCCAGCGCGGTGAGTTTGCTTTTCTTCATTTCTACCACTCCTTACATCTTAACCAAAGGCCGGGGCAAAATCCTGCCCCAGAGGCTCGCCGGTGCGCATGTGCTCGTCCAATTGGTTCAGCAAAACGGGATAGCGCTTCAGGGCGCGGTTGTACAGCACCAGCATTTCGCTGTCCATCCACAGCCAGCGGTCGCTCCCGTGATCCGGCATGAGCTGATCCTCCACATAGGCCTTGTGGGTCAGATGCAGCAGCCGCCGGACGCGCCTGCGGTTCTTGCTTGCCAGGAACCGGGTGGCGCGGGCCATATTGCGGACGCAGGTATGGATATTCGCCGGAGTGGCGGGGGGATAAAAGAGGGCCACCGTGACGCACTCCCCCCGGGTCAGGCGCATGTGGGCACTGCCGTCGTAGGTGTGGGGCTGGGGGATGCCGTCGGATTCCAGAAGATACCGGTCAAATTCCGATTCCAGCTCCACATGGCGGGCGCTGCCCTCCGCATCTTTTTTCTCCACGTAGGGATGGCACACGGAGTCCAGGCAGTAATGCCCCAGAAGCCCCAGCAGATAGACCCGCCCGGCCTCGCTGCCCGCCTGGGCGCAGACCCGGGCGAAAAAGTCCTGCCCGGACTGGGCGTGAAAGACGCCGCCCAGCCTCCCCACAGCGGTTTTGATCAGGGGGTTATAGTAAAAGAAAATATCCGGCCCGTGCAGACCCATGTCGTAAAGCCGCCGGAATCGCTGGATGCTTCGGCGGTCGTTGGGACTCATCCCGGAAAGCAGCTGCTTTCCGAAGCGGTAATGGGCGTAATTTGCTGGCATGAAACGTCACCTCGTTGCTTTTTCTCACATTTCTCCATTCTACATGAAAATCCGGCAAAAGAGAAGCACTTTTTCAAAAAATCTACTGCAAATTTCTGTAAAGCCAAAACGTTGCAATGCTTATGACACCGTGGTATAATGAATAAAATTACCATTTTCGAGGTGCGATATGGAAACACGCAAGCTATATTATGAAGATCCCCACCTTTCCCGGTTCACGGCGGAGGTGCTTTCCTGCACGAAGGCCGCGGACGGGTGGGAGGTCACGCTGTCCGCTACCGCCTTTTACCCCGAGGGGGGCGGTCAGGCGGGAGATTCCGGGACCCTGAACGGCGTCCGGGTGCGCACTACCCGGGAACGGGATGGCGCGGTGATTCACCTGTGCGAAGCGCCCCTGGAAGTGGGCGCGGAGGTCACGGGGGTGATCGACTACGACCTGCGCTTCCCGCGGATGCAGCAGCACTCCGGGGAGCATATCGTCTCCGGCATCCTGAACCGCCGCTATGGCTGCCACAACACCGGCTTTCACATGGGCGCGGACGTCATCACCATCGACTTTGACGGGGTGATTCCGCCCCAGGTGCTGCCGGAAATCGAAGCGGAGGCCAACGGGGCGGTGTGGAAGAATCTGCCCGTGGGGTGCTGGTATCCCAGTCCGGAGGAGCTGCCTACCATCCCCTACCGCACGAAAAAAGCCCTTGCCTGGCCGGTGCGGATCGTGGAGATTCCCGGCTATGACTGCTGCGCCTGCTGCGGCACCCATGTGGCGGCTACGGGGGAGATCGGTCTTATCAAGCTGCTGAGCGCGGTGAGCTTCCGGGGCGGCACCCGGATCGAGATGGCCTGCGGCTCCCAGGCGCTGGCGCTGCTGAACGCGGCCTTTGACCAGAACCGGCAGGTTTCCCAGGCGTTTTCCGCGAAAATCACGGAGACCGGCGAAGCCGCCCGGCGGATGAACGAGCTGCTTTCGGCGCAGAAGTACCGCATGGCGGGGCTGGAAAAGCGGATCTTCGCCGGGATTGCCGAAAGTTATGTCAACCGAGGAAACGTCCTGCACTTTGAGGAAGACTTAAGCGCCGACGGCGTTCGGGAGTTGGCGGACGCCATCGCGGACAAATGCGGCGGCAGGGCGGCGGTGTTCAGCGGCGGCGAGGGCGGTTACGCCTACTGCCTGATCGCCCGTCAGGGCGACCTGCGGCAGCTGAACCGGGACATGACCGCCGCGCTCCATGGCCGGGGCGGCGGAAAGCCCCTCTGCCAGCAGGGGCGGGTGCAGGCGTCGAGGGACGAAATCGAAGCCTTTTTCGCCGACCGGAAGTGAAATTAGCAGTTCGATGCGGAAAAAGAGCGTACGAAGCCGCTTTTTGTTCATAAATTCGACTTTTATTCTCTTTGCGCTTATGCTATAATACCCAAAATGACCTGTGCCGTCCAAACCGTTCGGCGAGCACAAAAGGAGAAACATATGGGAGTATTTGACAAAATTTTCGGCACCCGTTCCCAGCGGGAGATCAGGAAGATCCAGCCCACGGTGGATAAAATTCTGGCGCTGGAGGACGAATACAAGGCGCTTTCCGAGGATGCCCTGAAGGCCAAGACCGCCGAATTCAAGAACCGGCTGGATCAGGGGGAAACCCTGGACGATCTTCTGCCGGAAGCCTTTGCCGCTGTCCGGGAGGCGGCTGACCGGGTGCTGGGAATGCGCCCCTACCCCGTTCAGCTCATCGGCGGCGTGGTGCTCCATCAGGGGCGCATCGCCGAAATGAAGACCGGCGAAGGCAAGACCCTGGTCGCCATTCTTCCCTGCTACTTAAACGCGCTGACGGGCAACGGCGTTCACGTCGTCACTGTCAACGAGTACCTTGCCAAGCGTGACTCGGAGTGGATGGGCAAGGTCTACCGCTACATGGGGCTGACCGTTGGTCTGGTGATCCCCGGCATGACCCCGGCGGAGCGCCGGGTGGCCTACGCCGCCGACATCACCTACTGCACCAACAACGAGCTGGGCTTTGACTACCTCCGGGATAACATGGCGATCTACAAGTCCGAGCTGGTACAGCGGGGACACGCCTTCGCCATCGTGGACGAGGTGGACTCCATCCTCATTGACGAAGCCCGTACTCCCCTGATCATCTCTGGCAAGGGGGAGGATTCCTCCAAGCTGTACGAAATGGCCGACCGGTTCGTGTCCACCCTGCGCAAGCAGGTCTTCGCCAAGACCGACGAGAAGGAGATCCACGACGACTACGACTGCGACTACATCGTGGACGAAAAGCAGCGCACCGTGTCCCTCACCGCCAGCGGCATTGCCAAGGCGGAGAGGTTCTTCGGCGTGGAGAACCTGGCCGACGCGGAAAACGCCACCCTCTCCCACCATATCAATCAGGCCATGAAAGCCCGCGGCCTTATGAAGCGGGACATCGACTACGTCATCAAGGACGGGCAGGTCATCATCGTGGACGAGTTCACCGGCCGCCTCATGTACGGCCGCCGGTACAACGAAGGCCTGCATCAGGCCATCGAGGCCAAGGAGGGCGTGACCGTCGCCGGGGAGAGCAAGACCCTCGCCACCATCACCTTCCAGAATTTCTTCCGGCTCTACGGCAAGCTCTCCGGCATGACCGGCACCGCCCTGACGGAGGAAGAGGAATTTAATGCCATCTACAACCTGGACGTGGTGGAAATTCCCACCAACCGCCCGGTCATCCGCATCGACCACCCGGACGTGGTGTACAAGACCGAAGCGGGCAAATTCCGCGCCATCATCCGGCAGGTGAAGGAATGCCACGAAAAGGGTCAGCCCGTGCTGGTGGGTACCATTTCCATTGAAAAGAGCGAAATTTTAAGCAAGCTTCTGAAGCGGGAGGGCATCCCCCACAGCGTCCTGAACGCCAAGCATCATGAGCAGGAAGCCCAGATCGTAGCCCAGGCGGGCAAGCTGGGCGCCGTGACCATCGCCACCAACATGGCCGGCCGCGGTACCGACATCATGCTGGGCGGCAACGCCGATTTCCTGGCAAAAGCGGAGCTTGCGAGAATGGACTTCCCGGAGGAGCTTTTACAGGAGGCCGACTCCTATGCCGAGACCGACGACCCGGAAATTCTGAAGGTTCGCCACACCTACGAAGAGCTGCTGAAAAAGCACAAGGCCGCCATCGCCCAGGAAGCGGAGCAGGTTCGCGCCGCCGGCGGCCTGTTCATCATCGGCACCGAGCGACACGAGTCCCGGCGAATCGACAATCAGCTGCGGGGACGTTCCGGCCGTCAGGGCGACCCCGGCGAAAGCCGCTTCTACCTGAGCTTGCAGGACGATCTCATGCGCCTGTTCTCCACCGACCGGGTAATGAGCATGATGGACTCCCTGGGCTTAGATGAGGACACCCCCATCGACGCGAAGATCCTCAGCAACGCCGTGGAGAATGCCCAGAAGAGCGTGGAATCCCGGAACTTCCGCGCCAGAAAGAACGTTCTGGAATACGATAACGTCATGAACACCCAGCGTGAAATTATCTACGCCCAGCGGCAGAAGGTGCTGGACGGGGAAGACCTGCGGGAGAACATGATGCAGATGCTCCGCTCCCTGGTGGAGAGCAGCGTTTCCACCGCCCTCAGCGAGCACGGCGGCGTGGTGAACGAGGACGGCCTGAAGAGCCTGGCGGGCGCCATGGAGGGCATCTACTTCGCCAAGGGCACCCTGGCGTCCCGCCGGGAGCGGCTGCTGGCCATGAACGCAGGCGAGCTGACGGACACCGTTTTTGAAATTGCCCGGCGCACCTACGAGGCCAAGGAAGCTGCCTACACCCCCAAGATCATGCGGGAGCTGGAGCGTGTCATCATGCTCCGGGTGGTGGACGAATACTGGATGGACAACATCGACGCCATGGACGACCTGAAGCAGGGCATCGGTCTGCGGGCCTACGGCCAGCACGACCCGGTGGTGGCCTACAAGGAAGAGGGCTACCAGATGTTCGAGGCCATGATCACGGCCATCAAGGAGGAGACCATCCGCCGGATGTTCCTGGTGCAGCTGCGTCCCGCCCAGGAGGTCAAGCGGGAAAAGGTCGCCAAGGAGACCGGCACCTCCGCCCCGGACAAGTCCCAGGTCAAGCGCGCGCCGGTGCGTAAGGAGCACAAGGTCGGTCCCAACGACCCCTGCCCCTGCGGCAGCGGCAAGAAGTACAAGAAGTGCTGTATGCAGAAGGACAAGCTCAGCGAGTAGGAAGACCTCGGAAGTAAGGCGTAAAATGCCTTGCTTCCGACGCGAGAAAACGAGATTATGATACGAACACAGAAATACGAGACACTCCAATACCTGACCGCCGACGGCATCTCCGTCCCTCATGGGTTCACCACCCGCCTGGGCGGCATCAGCACCGGCGCCAAGAGCAGCCTGAATCTGGCCGTAGGCCGGGGGGACACTCTGGAAAACGTGGAGGAAAACCTCCGCCGCCTTGGCCGCGCCGTGGGCTTTGACCCGGAAAAGCTGGTGATGACCCTGCAAATTCATTCGGACATCGTCCGGGTGGTGACGGAGAAGGACCATATCAGTCTGTGCCACCGGGACTATCCCAAATGCGACGCCCTGGTGACGAACACCCCCGGGGTTGCCCTGCTGGTGTTCACAGCCGACTGCACGCCGCTGCTGTTTTTCGACCCCGTGACCGGGGCGGTGGGCGCAGCCCACGCCGGTTGGCGGGGAACTGCCCAGGCCATCGGCGCAAAGGTGGTGCGCGCCATGGCGGAGAGCTTCGGCACGAAGCCGGAGAACATCCGCGCCGCCATCGGCCCCAACATCGGCATGTGCCATTTTGAGACGGATGCCGACGTCCCCGAGGCCATGCGCGCCGCCTTTGGCGCAGACGCAGACGCGTATATCGAAAAACGGGGCGAAAAATACCATCTGGACTTAAAGCAGATCAACGCCATGGTTCTGCGCCGCTGCGGCGTGGAGCACATTGACATTAGTGACGACTGTACCGTGTGCAGCTGCGACCGCTTCTGGTCTCACCGGGCGACCGGCGGGGAACGGGGATCCCAGGGCGCGGTGATCGTCTGCCGGGAGGTGACGGGATGAAAAAGGGAATATCCGCGCTGCTGGCGCTTGCCCTTTGCCTGGGGTGCTTCACCGGCTGCGTCGGGAGCATCGACAATTCCGGCTACGTCCCTACGGGAGACGCCCTTCTGATGGAAGGGGAAGACCCGGCGGAGGAGACCATCGCGCCGGACTCTCAGGATCTGACCCTGGCCTACTACCCCGACCGCTCCATGAACCCCCTGTACGGCAGCGACTATACCAACCGTGTGCTCATGTCCCTGATGTACCAGCCGCTGTTCGCGGTGGATTCCAGGAACAATACGACCCCCATTCTGTGCTCCCGCTACCAGATCACCCCGGATAACCGCACCTGGACGATCTACTTAGAGCCGGACGCCACCTTCTCCGACGGCACCCGGGTCACGGTGCAGGACGTGGTTGCGAGCTACGAGCAGGCACGGGAAAACGTGTATTATAAGGGACGCTTCACCCACATCGCCCGGGTGGAGCTGTCCAGCGACGGCGGCGTGGACTTTTTCCTGGACACGCCGTACCAGAATCTGGCGCTGCTGCTGGATATCCCCATCGTCAAGGCCGCGGAGGTGACCGCGGACAACCCCCTGGGCACCGGCCCCTACTCCCTGGAAGAGGGCATCGGCGGCAAGCATTTGCAGCGGGTGACGAACTGGTGGTGCAGCAGCGACGATCTTGTGGCGAAGGATTCCTCCATTGCCCTGGTGGAAGCGGAATCCGCCGCCCAGATCCGGGACGAGTTTGAATTTTCCAACTTAAGTGTGGTCTGCACCAACCCCCAGACGGATTCCTACGCCGACTACCGCTGCGACTTCGAGCTGTGGGAGGTGGACAGCGGCTACCTGATGTATATCGGCTGCAACGTCACCTGGAGTCATTTCTTCGATGACGGCACCCTGCGTACCTTCCTGACCTACGGCATCGACCGGCAGGCGCTGGTGGACGACAACTACGCCGGCCTCGCACTGCCCACGACCCTGCCCGTTTCCCCCATGTCGCCCTATTACAGCAAAAGTCTTGCGGCGAACTATGATTACGACGAAATGCGCTTCATCGACGCGGAAAGCAAGCTCCGCGTTCCCACCGACGACAAGGGCGTGACGAGGACGCTCAAGCTGCTGGTCAACAGCGACGATTCCGCCCGTCTGCGCTGCGCCCGGGACATCGCGGCCACGCTGACGGAGCTGGGCCTTGCCTGCGAGACGGTGGAGAGTCCCACCAGCGTTTACGAAGCCCGGCTCAATGCGGCCAACTACGACATTTACCTGGGGGTCACGAAGCTGCCCGCGACGGGGGATCTGTCCGAGTTCTTCCGCCCCTGGGGCGACATGAGCTGGGGCGGCATTTCCAACGAGACCATTTACAATATGGTCAATCTGTCTCTGGAAAACAGCGGCAACTACTATAACCTGTACAAGCTGCTGGCGGATCAGGGGCATATCATCCCCGTAATGGCCGGTTACTACGCCATCTACGCCAAGCGGGGCGTGCTCAGCGATCTGAACCCAGCCCGGGACAACGTGTTCTACTACACCCTGGGCAAGACCATGGAAAGCAGCAAGATCGCGACCCAATTCAGCTGATACTGAACTCCAATTAAAATCTTAAGAAAAGATTTTAATTGCCCGAAGGGCAAGGAGTTCATATGAGATTTGTTTTGTGATTTTTTCCTTATAAATCACAAAACAGGCAGCGCCAACAGGCGATGCCTTCCTGATTAAAATCTTTGATTTAATCAGGAAACAGTATGAGAGAGACCGCAGATCTGCGAAAAAATATCTACCAACAGGAAAGGAAGAAAATCATGAAAAGCGTTATTGCCCTGATGCTTGCGCTGACGCTGCTGCTGTGCGGCTGCGGCGCAAAAAGCGTGCCTGCCACGACCCCCTCCACCGTGCCGGAAACCACCGCCGCCCCCACTACCGAGCCCACCACGGAGCCGACCACCGTGCCCACCACGGAGCCGGAGGTTTATGTCAACCCCCTGAACGGCGAGGTTCTGGACGCGCCCTTCACCGGCCGGATTTTTGCCAACACCGTGAGCAATCTGGCGGACAACATTCCCCATGTGGGCGTGGTGAAGGCGGACATGCTGATCGAGTGCTACGTCAACATGGACAGCGTGGTGCGCTGCCTGGCGCTGTTCACGGATATCGATTCCGTGGACGCCATCGGCTCCACCCGTTCCACCCGTCCCATGTTCAACAGCATCGCCCAGCACTATGACCTGATCCTGTCCCACGCGGGCGGTTCCGATCAGGCGCTGAAGGACGCCAAGGATCGGGGCGTGGAGAACTTCAACATCGATTCCTGGGCGGTGGCCTCCACCGGCGCCTCCTATCGGGACACCGAGCGCAAGGGCGCGTATGAGAACACCCTTTACGGCATCGGCCCCGGCATCAAGGCCTACGCCGAGTCTCAGGGCTACCCCATGACCCTGGAGCGGGACTACGGCTTCAACTTCACCGACGACGGCACCCCGGCGGACGGCGTCGAGGCCAAGGACATCAGCATCACGCTGGTCTACGAAAAGGCCAGAAAGGAAACGCGGATGGTCTACGACGAGAGCACGGGCAAATACGCCTTCAACCAGTACGGCCAGGTCATGACCGATCTGAAGACCGGGGAAGTGGAAGCTTTCCGGAACGTCATCGTCATGTATGCGGACATCACCACCACCGGCATTTACCACATCGCGGACTTTTCTGCCGGCGGCACGGGCTATTTTGCCTGCGGCGGCAAGCTCATTCCCGTCACCTGGAGCTGCGCCGGAGATAAAGAACCGTTCCGGTTCTTCACGGAAAGCGGCGAGCCGCTGGAGCTTGGCCGGGGCAACACCTACATGGCCATCTGCACGCCTCAGTCCCCCGTAGTCTGCGAGGGAATGCCGGAGCAGCCCGCCGAAACGACGGAAGCCGCGTCCTGAGTTTGACGCGGATATTCCGGGAAATGAAAAGCGCCCGCCGCGCCACGCGGCGGGCGCTTTTGCACGAATGAGCAACATGCACCGAAAAATGGCAAAAACTGATGGGAATTTTACGAAAATAACACTTTACAACGCAGGGGGATTATTGTATAATGTAATCCGTATGGGGATATCGAATCCATATCCGAATCGTAAAATACTGCCTTCCGGCAGTAATAAAAATGGAGGAATTACCATGTCTGTTAAAGTTGCAATCAATGGTTTTGGCCGTATCGGCCGTCTGGCGTTCCGTCAGATGTTCGGTGCCGAGGGTTTTGAAGTCGTCGCCATCAACGACCTGACCTCTCCCAAGATGCTGGCTCACCTGCTGAAGTACGATTCCACTCAGGGCAACTACGCTGCTCAGGGTCACGTCGTTGAGGCCGGCGAGGACTACATCACCGTGGACGGCAAGAAGATCACCATTTACGCCAAGGCCAACGCTGCCGAGCTGCCCTGGGGCGAGCTGGGTGTGGACGTTGTCCTGGAGTGCACCGGCTTCTACACTTCCAAGGCCAAGGCTCAGGCGCACATCGACGCCGGCGCCAAGAAGGTCGTCATTTCCGCTCCTGCCGGCAATGACCTGCCCACCATCGTTTACAACGTTAACCACAACACCCTGACCAAGGAAGACAACATCATCTCCGCCGCTTCCTGCACCACCAACTGCCTGGCTCCCATGGCCAAGGCTCTGAACGACGGCTGGAAGATCCAGTCCGGCATTATGTGCACCATCCACGCCTACACCGGCGACCAGATGATCCTGGACGGCCCCCAGCGCAAGGGCGACCTGCGTCGTTCCCGTGCCGGCGCTGTGAACATCGTTCCCAACTCCACCGGCGCTGCCAAGGCCATCGGCCTGGTCATCCCCGAGCTGAACGGCAAGCTGATCGGCGCCGCTCAGCGTGTTCCCACCCCCACCGGCTCCACCACCATCCTGAACGCCGTTGTTGAGGGCAACCCCACCAAGGACGAGATCAACGCTCAGATGAAGTCTCAGGCCACCGAGTCCTTCGGCTACAACACCGACGAGATCGTTTCCTCCGACATCATCGGTATGCGTTTCGGCTCCCTGTTCGATGCCACCCAGACCATGGTCATCAACCTGGGCAACGGCACCAGCCAGGTGCAGGTCGTTTCCTGGTACGACAACGAGAACTCCTACGTTTCTCAGATGGTCCGCACCATCAAGCACTTCGCTACCCTGCTGTAATTCCGGTTCGGATAACGTAAGTATCCCCGCGGCATGAAAGTGCCGCGGGGATTTTTCACTGTTCAGGGCTGCCAGAACTCGCCCAGGCTCCGGCGCACCTTGCCGGTGTAACCCGTCACCGGGTGGGCTTCCAGCATGGAGCGCAGCACCGCTTCCTCGGTGGCCTCCGCCACGGCGCGGAAGGCGTCGTCCATGTGGGATTCGTGGATGCAGCGGAAATTCAGGCAGTCGCCCTGGGCCGGGATCCGGTTGGCGGTGGAAAAGCCCACCATAATTTCACCGCTGCCGTGGCCGATGTAGCTGCCCAGCCGGGCAAGCCCCACACTGCACCGGCGGATGATCCGCCCCAGCTGGCGGGAGGTGACGGGCAGGTCGGTGCCGACGATCATGATGCAGCTGCCCTCGTCCGGGGTGTCCTCCCGGATGCGCCGCTCGATCTCCTTACCGATAGTTTCCCCGCCGACGGTCAAATCCCGCAGACAGCCGTGGTTCGTCAGAACCAGCACGCCCAGGGTGAAAGTTTCTCCCCCGATTGTTATCAGACGGGAGGAGGAACCGATGCCGCCCTTCAGGTCATGGCAGGTCATGCCCTTCCCCGCGCCCACGTCACCTTGTGCGAAGTCCGCCGACGCGGCGGCAATGGCGGCGAAGACCTCCGCCTGCCCCACCGCCCGGTGACGGATGTCGTTCAGGGACGCGTCGTTGCACTCGCACACCACGGGATTCACGGAAAGAACCGGATATCCCCGGCGCTCCCCCTGGCGGCACATGTATTCCACCATGGCGTCGTGAACCAACCCCACGTTCAGGGTGTTCGTCAGGGCGATGGGGGTTTCCAGCGTACCCAGCTCGCCGATCTGCATCAGCCCGGCGGTTTTCCCGAAGCCGTTGAGAACGTGGTA
>ERZ808240.1189-NODE-1189-length-32945-cov-4.614260_pt1 | contig 32945 bp, 28 predicted proteins | sample MGYA00521084_ERZ808240 | MGnify/ENA primary metagenome ERZ808240 (study PRJEB31516, sample SAMN03275571) | gut metagenome | biome: mammalia-associated habitat; material: feces | host: Papio cynocephalus | place: Kenya | collected 2012-08-06 ... | reverse complement strand
TGCCATATGTTACTCACATATGACAGAGCAATGACAGCACTGATTTTTTGTAATGTATATATCCCTCAGCTTAATTCCATATAAGTTCTCTTAATCTATGCTTATGATTCTTACTACATATAAGCTCAGTTTCTTCATGCAACACTATATAATTAGTATGCATTTTTCTTATTTTCATTATATTAACTATTTCTGATTCATTAACATACTCAAAACCGCATTCTTTCAATACATTATATACTTCCCCAATTTTCCCATAAAAACTATCCTGAAAATTATCGGTATGAATTGTTATAATCCTGTTATCGCAACTAATATAATTAATATCCCTGACCTTTATTCTTACTACTTTTGTACTGTTTCCACATATAAGAATTTCCACATTTTCCTTAACAAGTAGCTTACATTCTCCCATAAGTGCTTTTATCTCCTCGTATTGTATATACGAAAGCAGGATTACCAATACTAATTATATATTATGCAATATTTGCCGTAAATCTATAGTTATGCAATATTTTTATCATTTTCCTTTACAATTATATAATGTACATATCATGAATAAAGCATTTTAAATAATCAAAATTATCTTACACATATATATACAAGGTATATAACATAAGATGCAAGCATAACCACCCCATGCCACCTGACAAGCTTTTTCTTTGACCATGCAAATGCCCATACAACAACACTCATAACAATAAGTATGATTATGTCAATAATATTTTCTGTTATAAATATAACCGGACTTATAGTTCCTGCTATACCAAGTACAAGCAGTATGTTGAATATGTTTGAACCTATAACGTTACCAAGCGCCATATCTACTTCGTTTTTCTTAGCAGCAACTATTGATGTAACAAGTTCTGGAAGACTTGTACCAAGTGCAACTATAGTTAGTCCGATAAGATTCTGACTGAGTCCCATACTTGAAGCTATTGTTGAAGCTCCATTTACAACAAAGTCGCCTCCAAACTTTATAGCAACTGCACCACCTATTATATAAATTATGCACTGCCATACTGGTAATATCTTTATCTCTTCATCAATTTCATCTTCTACTTCCTTATTAATAGCTGAATTTCTTGCATTTAACGCTGATTTAATCATCCAGCCAAGGTATGCTGCAAACAATACAAGAAATATTATTCCATCAATCCTTCCAAGAAGCATTCCTATCCTTCCCATTATAACAAGCAGAATTGCGCATATTATTGAAAATGGAAATTCTTTCTTTAGTGTATCCGCTGATACTGCAAGTGGCACAAATAAAGTACACACGCCGCATACGACCATGAGATTAAATATATTAGAGCCAACAACATTGCTTACAGCAAGTGCGTTATTGTTACTAAGTGATGCTGTTACACTAACCGCACATTCTGGGAGACTTGTACCCATAGCAACTATCGTAAGTCCTATAATCATAGATGGTACTCTTAATCTTTTGGCAACTGATGAACTTCCATCAACAAAAAAATCCGCACCTTTTATAAGAAGTACAAAACCAATAACAAGTAATAATAAAGCTATAAGTATTTCTTTCATTAAAACCTCTTTCCATGCCTTATGCATATTATCATTATAATCCTCATTTCTGCACACTTTTATGCACATTGAGCCTGTGTTATGTGTGCGCAGACACCAATACCGCTTTCTTTACACTAAGCCTCTTATAATATTCCAAGACCATCAAGAAGAATCTTAGCTCCAATCAATATAAGTATTATACCACCACACAGCTCAGCTTTCGACTGATATTTATCACCAAACATACTTCCTATCTTAACACCTACTGCTGAACAGACAAATGTTATACAACCAATAAATGATACAGCAGGAATTATGTTAACTTTAAGAAATGCCAGTGATACACCTACTGCAAGAGCATCAATACTTGTTGCAACAGCAAGTAAAAACATACTCTTCACACCCATATCTGCATTAACATTTTCTTCCTCACCGAAAGATTCCTTAATCATATTGCCACCAATAAATAAAAGCAGGATAAATGCAATCCAATGTGAATATTTAGTTATCATATCGGCAAAAAAGCTTCCCAGATAGTAACCTATAAGTGGCATGATTGCCTGGAATCCACCAAACCACAACCCTGCTATACACATATGCTTCACTTTAATCTTACCAAGTGACAAACCTTTACATATTGATACCGCAAAGGCATCCATCGAAAGTCCGATGGCTAAAATAAATAATTCAAAAATACTCATAAAATGTGCTCCTCTTCCTGTAATAATACCCCTGGTTTATGTTTTTTCATTCTCATCGTCTCTTTTTACTCGTAACGATATGCTCAAGATGCCATGCATCTTTCGCTATCGCGGTGCTCCTCGAATGAAAAAACATTTCCCCAATTATTCCTGCAAGCAGGATAATTGCTCTTATGTTTTTTCATTCTCATCGTCTCTTTCTACTCGTAACGATATGCTCAAGATGCCATGCATCTTTCGCTATCGCGGTGCTCCTCGAATGAAAAAACATTTCCCCAATTATTCCTGCAAGCAGGATAATTGCTCTTATGTTTTTTCATTCTCATCGTTACTCGCGTAAAAAAAAATCAAGGACAGTAGGGATTGCTCTCTTACTGTCCTTGAGTCTCATCATTTAAAGTAATACCGGGTTAATTATAACGAATTAATCATACATTAACCATTATGTCGATATAACTGCATATTCTTCGTATGCCGATTACTCCCTCAGGGGTTTTTATATTTTTGCGTTGTTGATATAATATCATCAATAACAACTTCTGACAATGTTTTTATTTAAAAACATCGAAATGCTTTGTGTAAACACAGCACTTTGTCAGGCTTTCGTCTTGCAAGGCTCATTGCTTACGCGCATTATAGCAGCATAAATATTGTATGCGTAATCAGTGCTGCTATCCATGCTATACAACACTGCATAACTACCACTCCTGCTGCGTATTTACCACCAAGTTCTCTCTTGATAGATGCAATTGCTGCTATACATGGTGTATACAACAGACAGAATACAAGGAATGCCATTACACCTGCTGGTGTAACTGCTGCCAGTATCTCTGCTGTGCTTCCGAAAAGTATTGATATTGTTGATACAACACTTTCTTTCGCCATAACACCTGTTAAAACGGCTGTTGCTATTCTCCAGTCACCGAATCCAAGAGGTCTGAATATTGGTGATATCCAGCTTGCTATTGCGGCAAGGATACTATCCTTTGAATCCGTAACAACATTAAGTCTTATATCGAAATTCTGTAAGAACCATATAAGAATTGTGGCAATAAATATGATAGAAAAGGCTTTCTGCAAAAAGTCCTTTGCCTTCTCCCAGAGTAACTGCATAACATTCTTAGCACCTGGCATTCTATAGTTAGGAAGCTCCATAACAAAAGGTACAGGCTCTCCTTTAAACAATGTCTTCTTAAATATAAGTGCCATAATTATACCTATAACTATACCTGTGAAATACAGTCCTATCATAACAAGTGCTGCATGCTCTGGGAAAAATGCAGCTGAGAAAAATGCATATATAGGCACCTTAGCTGAACAGCTCATAAAAGGTGTAAGCAGAATTGTCATTTTTCTGTCTCTGTCTGATGAAAGTGTACGGCTAGCCATAACACCAGGAACACTACATCCAAATCCTATAAGCATAGGTACTATACTTCTTCCAGATAATCCGAGCTTACGCAAAAGCTTATCCATAATAAATGCTACTCTTGCCATATAGCCACTGTCCTCAAGTATTGACAGGAAGAAGAATAACGTAACGATTACAGGAAGAAAACCAAGCACGCTTCCAACACCGTTGAATATTCCATCGATAATAAGTGCATGTAACACTGAATTGACATTCATAGCTGTAAGTGCATTATCTACTACACCTGTCAGTGCATTTATTCCTATATCAAGTATATCCGATAACCACGAACCTATAACATTAAACGTAAGATAAAATACAAGCGCCATAATAGCTATAAATGCTGGTATGCCAGTATATTTACCAGTCAATACCTTGTCTATCCTGCGGCTTCTTATTCTTTCTTTACTCTCTCTTGGCTTGACTACGGTATCTTTACATACTTTTTCTATATAGCCAAACCTCATATCAGCTATGGCAGAGGATCTGTCCATGCCGCACTCTTCTTCCATCTGGAGTATGATATGTTCTATCATCTCTTTCTCATTCTGTTCAAGTTCAAGATGCTTAAGCACTATAGCATCACCCTCAACAACCTTGGATGCTGCGAAACGTTCTGGATATCCTGCCTTATCAGCGTGATCACTTATAAGAGCCATAATTCCGTGTATACATCTATGTATAGCACTATCATCCGGACAGAAATCCATTATCTCTGGTTTTTCCTGATATTTTGCCACATGAATTGCATGCTCTACAAGTTCACCTATCCCCTCTCCCTTAGCTGCTGATATAGGTATAACAGGAACACCAAGCTGGCGTTCTAGTTCATTGATTCTTATTGAGCCACCATTAACCCTTATCTCATCCATCATATTAAGTGCTACAACCATAGGAATATTAAGTTCCATAAGCTGCATTGTAAGATAAAGATTACGCTCTATATTGGTTGCATCAAGTATATTGATAATTCCTTTAGGCTTATCATCAAGAAGGAACCTTCTTGTTACAATCTCTTCACTACTATAAGGTGACATTGAATATATACCAGGAAGGTCCGTTATAAGCGTATTAGGATGACCCTTTATCACGCCATCCTTTCTATCAACTGTTACACCTGGGAAATTACCAATATGCTGGTTAGAACCAGTTAATACATTGAAAAGAGTTGTTTTACCACAGTTCTGGTTTCCCACAAGTGCAAATGTAAGTGTCACATCATCAGGAAGTGGATTCTCTGTTTCCTTATCATGGAATCGTCCTCCCTCACCAAGACCAGGATGCTCAGTTTTTATAAGTCTGTCATCTGTCTTATCTGTTTTTTTACCTTTATCCTTTGCATGTCTGTCCTTTATTGATGATAATCTGTTTTTGTCTGAAGCTGATTTATTATTATTACTATTACCCGTTCCAGATGTACTATTAACTGCAGTTTTATTAACAGAAGAAGGTTCATCATTATGTATGGAACTTACTTCTATCTGCGCTGCATCGGCAAGTCTAATCGTTAATTCATATCCATGAATTCTTAACTCGACAGGATCTCCCATAGGTGCATACTTTATAATAGTTACTTCTGCACCCTGTATAAGTCCCATATCAAGAAAATGCTGTCTTAGTGCAGCCTCACCACCAACTTTAAGAATCGTGGCGGTCTGACCTGTTTTCATATCCTTAATAGTCATATGTATAACCTCCGTATTTGGTACGGATGCTTTCTTATGTCATTTTCATTTCTATATTTACTCACATCCTGCATAATGATATCAGAAGACTGGTTATTAGCCTTTATCTTCCATAATGCTGCGTTAGCCTGCTTTTACTCTATACGCCTTTAATATTTCTATATGTTTTTAAAAATATATAGAAATTTTCATCATCATGTTTCTTTTTTAATACATATGTTAACACATAACTTAATGATAATAAATATCAATAATTACACATTTATTGACATTTTACATATATTTTTTTGTTTATTTTTTCTTTTACAATCACTCATCTGATTTATCTGCTAGCAATTCATTGACCTTGTCCACATCAACATAATCCGTATTCACATTATCTAATTCAATATTATCGACATTAACCTTATATTCGTCCGCATATTCTTCTTCACTATCAGAAGATTTTTCTTCCTTGTATGTAGTATTTGAAGATTTTACATCTTTCACATTGTTTTTGTTTATATCCACTCCATGGTTATACACACCTTTATTATGGGCTTTATCATTATTCTTTTTAACCTGATTATTATTTTCCTTGTCTGGTTGTGACTTTGCGCCTGCTTTATTATCAAGATTTTTTGCTGCTGCATCTGCATTTTTATCTGTCACATCGTCATCTGTTATATAGTCACGCCCTGCAAGACTTATATGTGTCAGCTTAGTTATTCTGTCATACAGCATATTTCTTGTAGCACTAAGAAGACAAAGCAAAAGGTCAATTGCCATATAAACCGCAATTATCACACATATTACCATACAGACTATAACGGCATAATATTTCCATTCTCCTTTCTGTAAGCCTGTATCCTGTATACAACGATACATATAATATGCATATGCTATTGAAGGCATACCCACCACATACAGAATTATATACCTTGCAGCAAGCCTGAGTATTCCAGCCCTTCCTTTATTATCTGAACTCACAATCTGGATATTGACAAGTGCTTTACCTAATGTACGCCCATTACTTATAGCTGTCACCAATATAAATATAAATGCTATATAAACACTTAATGCAGCTGTATACCTCATATCATACACAAATACGGATATTTTCTTGTTATTAAACATTATGTATGCAACAGCCGGCACCATGACTATCACCATATCTATACACCATGCTATTCCACGCCTGAATTCAGATACAACACGTCCTTTCTTATAAGCTATCTCATCCAGCTTATCCCTGTCTGGTAACATAAACACAAATAATGGTGTTATGATATATCCAAGGACTCCGCCTGATGTATTACATATAAGGTCATCTACATCAAAAAATCTGTATGGATATTTGTATATTCCATATAATCCTGATAACTGTGTAAGTTCAAAAAACAAGCTGTAGAGAAATGAAAATATAAGCACCTGCCACCATGGTCTTTTAAAATAATATCTTAAATAAACTCCAAATGGCACAAGCAGCAATATATTAAATACTATCTGCCAGAACTCGGAATTTCTTAATAAATTAACGTATGTTGATGGATCTGAAAAGACGATTCCAGATGTAGCAATAGTCCGTCTTACAGCATCAAATGGTACAAGCAGAATGCTTGCAGTATCTGGTGTAACCGAATCCCTTGGTGGAAGAGGCAGAATTGTCATAAAGAAAGATGTAATCATATAGAATATGAATGTATACACTATTCCCGTTCTTAAAACAAGAATCGAGCCATATTTATGATATTCATATAGTATGTATGGTATTGTAAATATAATTGCAAGTACCGGGAATATATAGCACGCTGATATTATTGGTTTTAAGTATATTTCCATAGTTTCTCCTCATCTGTTACCCATATTTAATATTGTCAGAGTTAAATATCTTAAAGCATTTCAATAAATCGTAATGAATGATGTAATCTTATATAAAGTCATCATTAATGTTAGATTTGTGCCAAAAATTTTTAGTCCTGGCATTATCTTGTAAGTATAGCATAATTTTGTGCAATTTTTCAAATTTGCTCATTTATAGTTTTATATTTAACTTTTCATTAATAATCTTTATGATTAACGTAAATATCCTGTAAAGGACTAGTAAAATCATCAACATTATATAAGTAATATGAAATTTCTATAATTCTGTTGTTGACACACCCGCATTTCAATGCGAAAATAACGTGTAGTCATGTAGGAGTATGATTATTATTTTAATTGATTTTTCGGCCAATAATTTCTTATTTCTATAATAAAATGTGACTATAGCGGAATATACATAAGAGTAGAATAAACCGCATCTGATTGGAGGAATAATGTTAGAGATTTTAAAGGCGATACTTTTCGGTATCGTAGAAGGTATTACCGAATGGCTTCCAATAAGCAGTACAGGTCATATGATCCTGCTTAATGAGATTATGCCGCTTAAGGTATCAGAAGCATTTTATAGTATGTTTGAAGTTGTTATCCAGCTTGGTGCAATAATGGCTGTTGTTATCCTTTTCTGGCATCAGTTATGGCCTTTTGGAAAGAAAAACAACAAAGAGCCACTTGCAGAAGGCGGTGCTGGTGCTTATGTTAAATGGGACATATTTAAATTATGGTTCCACATTCTTGTATCCTGTGTTCCTGCCGCTATAGTTGGTGTACTTTTTGATGAACAGCTTGAAGCTTTGTTCTACAACTACACAACAGTTGCTATCATGCTTATAATCTTTGGTGTTGCATTTATCATAGTTGAAACTATGCATCATGGAAAAAGACCTAAGGTACGTAATCTTACCGGCATCACCTATAAGCTTGCTTTCTATATAGGACTTTTTCAGCTTATAGCTGCCATATTCCCTGGCACATCACGTTCAGGTGCAACTATAGTCGGCGCACTTATACTTGGTGTCTCAAGAACAGTAGCCGCTGAATACACTTTCTTCCTTGCTGTTCCTGTTATGTTTGGAGCTAGCCTTCTTAAGGGTGCAAAGTTCCTTATGCATAACTCTATGACATCTATGGAGGGAATGATTCTACTTGTTGGTATGCTTGTTGCATTCATCGTTTCTTTAGTAGTTATCAAGTTTCTTATGGGCTACATTAAGAAGCACGACTTCAAGGTATTCGGCTGGTATAGAATTGTTCTTGGTATAATTGTTCTTATATGTGGTTTCGCAGGAGTTATCGGAGCGTAAACATAATCATATATTACAATTAAACTATATTATATCCTTACACATGCTTAATGGGGTGCTGCATACAGTTTGCAGCACCCCATTGTAATAATTATAATTATAATTTAGTAATTATCGTTTAACATCGTACTTTAGCCACACTCGTTTCTTTCCACAAATGCAACTGATTTTCTTTCGTTTCTGCACTTTTAAATGTTTACACTTATCTTCTCAATTTTACACTCATGCTTCTTAAACTGTTCATCTTTAGCTGTATAGTTAACACCGACAAGAATAACTGTACCAGAATATCCTTTAAGACTCTGCACATACTGTTTTTCCTTAATCTGATTTATGGCTGAACTGACTGTTTTATTCCATTTTAGTTCCACCACTATTGCCGGCTTATTGACATTGCTTCGCGGTATAAACACCATATCCGCATACCCCTTACCTCCTGCAAGTTCGCGATATATTAAATAGTCCTTTTTAGCAGAATAATAAGCAAGTGATATAACGCATGCCAATGAATTCTCATCATTATATTTTAATATAGATGTGTTCTCCTGATGTACCTGTTCTATCATTGAGGCGACTTTTTTCTCTTCACCATTTAATGTAGCCAAAAGAAGTTCATCTGAACTTTGTATAGCAGACATAACTGTTTCCCAGCCACCATCTTCGATACAATTAATAAATTCTTTTTGTACTTCCTGATTAGGTATAGAAACCTTCTGATTATAAAAATCATATGTCAGATATCCAAGGTGTACAAGCAATGTCAGAACATCATCAGCACTCTCCAACGTAGTCATATCATTCTGAAACTTATCTGGATTAACATCAACACTCTCTCCTGCAATAAGCCTTGTTATCAATGACTTAAGATTATACATATCAAGCTGTATATACTTTTTTAGTGCCTCGTATGTTTCTGTTTTTGTCCAATAACTATCAAAATCATGTCCAAGGAGTGACATAACAACTGATCTTGGATTATATATCTGAACTCTCTTAAGTTCATAACCATCATACCATTGCTTCATTTTTTCATATGACATATTATATCTGACACATAAATCTTTAACTTCCTCTTCTGTAAAACCTGTAAACTCAGCCAGCTCACGCTGATTAGTCATAGAATATTCATCAAACATATTCAAAGCTGAATGTTCACCATATTTCTTAATTGGAAGTATACCTGTCATATATGCTAATGCTACATATGACTTACCCTTTATAAAAAATCTTAAAAAATCAAGATATTTCTTCTGTTCGTCTACATTATCTGGATATTTTCTGAATATGCAGTCCCATTCATCTATAATTATAATAAATGACTGCTTTTTTTCGCTATATATCGTTTCCAGTACATCTACAAGATCATTCCAATCGAAACAATCCACATCTGAGTATTCCTTCTTAATATCCCACAATAGTCTTTTCTGTAAATAATTTATTAAATCATCTATTGAAGCCGCCCTACTTAAAAAATCTATCATATTAATATGAATTACATTATACTTATTAAGATGCTCGTAATAATCTTGTTCTTTAGCTATTTTAAGTCCATCAAACAATTCTTTTGATTTGCAGCCCTTACTATAATATGCAACAAGCATATTTGCGGCCATAGATTTTCCAAAACGTCGTGGGCGGCTTACACATACATTCTTATGTTCACCACATAAAACTGAGTTAGTGAATTCTAACAATCCTGTTTTATCAACATATATTTTAGATTTTTTTACTGCATTATAGAATTCATCATTGCCTGGGTTTAAATATATTCCCATTGTTTATGCCTCCCCTTATAACGTTCATGTTTTATTTTTATTATATCATAATTTCCTTTTTTTAACCCTGCACTCACGAACCCGTGCTTTTGCACTCTTCCGTCATGCTTCGCAGCCGCTTCCTTTTCTTTTGCGCTCATTATATCATTTTCTGTAATAAAAATAAAATATGATTCGTATAAATTTTCATATTTCAGGCATTCTAACAATTGGCTTATAATATACACAGATACACAAAATATGCGGCGTAGCATATTAGCATCACTATTCCGCAAGGCTTTCTTAGTTCCTTGTGCTTAAATGTGCCAAGCCATAACAACACGCCACTAAATATTGCAATTCCGGTATCTATTAAGAATTTGCTTTCAAACGGTACATTACATATCAATGCTGTAAGCCCCACCACAAATAATATGTTAAATATATTGCTGCCAACAATATTACCTATTGCTATTCCTGCATTTCCCTTTCTGGCTGCTGTAACTGATGTCACAAGCTCAGGAAGTGAGGTTCCAAATGCCACAATTGTTAGTCCTATGAATCTCTCACTTATACCAAAAAATCTTGCTATCCACGATGCACCACTTACTGCAAAGTCGCTGCCTTTAACGACCATAACTCCACCAACTACCATAAAAAGAATACATTTCCATACAGGTATATCCTTTATTTCTCCTTCATCCTGTACTTCTCCCTTCTTTGACATAACAAAAAGATAAACAAGAAATGCAATAAACAATAAGATGAACATTACTCCCTCTATAAAAGTTATAGAGGAACCAGTTATTCCAAATACAAGAAGCACTACTGTTATGCCTATCATAAATGGAATCTCATATAATAATGTTGATTTCTGGATTGCTACATTGGTTATAACTGCTGTTATACCAAGAATTATAAGAATATTAAGAATATTACTGCCAACGATATTACCTATCGTTATTCCAGCGTTATTGTTAAGTGCTGCTGTTATACTTACCGCTGCTTCTGGCATACTTGTTCCCATCGCCACTATCGTAAGTCCTATAATAAGCTGTGGTATTCCAAGCTTTCTTGCGATTCCTGCGGCGCCTTCAACAAACCAGTCTGCACCCTTAACGAGAAATAAAAATCCTACTAACAAAATAAATACATGTAAAACCATACGCTACCTCTTCTTTCTTAAATCTTAATTAATAAAGCCACTAAAATTCTTTTGTGATGCAGCAGTATGTCTTATATGTCCGGATTACTTTACATTCAAGCAATGGCGAACACAATATGATTCAATAGGATTTTCTTCAATAAAAAAGAGACTCCTACTGCATTACAGTAAAAGTCTCGCTATTTAATCACTTTCCGAGCTATCACACCTATTGTCTGCGATAACTGTACTGACGAAGAAGTGAACACGTTCTGGCTAGCTACTCCCTTTTAATTACATAAATAATAACAACAAAATTTTATGTTGTCAATGCATTTGTAAATATTACTTTAACTTGCCATATTCCTCATCGGTTACGGGTTCACACCATTCGTTAGATGTTTCTTCACCTGGTACTTCAACTGCCAGATGTGAAAACCAGCTGTCTGGCGCTGCTCCATGCCAGTGCTTAACTTCCGCTTTAATGTTGATGCAGTCACCTGGTTTCATCTCTATGGCTTCTTTACCTTCTTCCTGATAGTATCCTCGTCCGGCTACGCATACTAATATCTGTCCACCACCACTCTTTGCATGGTGAATATGCCAGTTATTTCTGCAGCCTGGCTCGAATGTTACATTATGTATACCAACCTGACTTGTAGATACTGGAGCAAGATAACTCTTTCCAATAAAGTACTGTGCATATGCTACATTTGGCTCTCCAATAGGAAATATCATCTGCTTTGCATGTGCTCGCATCTCTTCATCTTCATATGGAAGATCCCCTTCTGCTACTTCCCAGACTTCCTTTGCAAGATTAAACACAGCCCATGCCTTTGGCCATCCTGCATAGAATGCAACGTGTGTTATTACAGCTGCTATTTCCTTCTGTGTTACTCCATGTGCCTTTGCATTCTGAAGATGGAACTTAAGCGAAGAATCCGTAATACCCATAGACATAAGTGCTACTACTGTTATTATGCTTCTTGTCTTTACATCAATATCCTGATTGTTCCAGTTTTCACCAAAAAGCACATCATCATTAAAATGTGCAAATTCAGGAGCAAATTCATTAAGCGCTGCCCTTCCTGCTGTCTGTACTATCTTTTTCATTATATTTTACCGCCTTTCACAAAAATGCTATCAATCTCTATTTCATTTAAAATGCATATAATATTTATGATGTTAGAGCCCATGGTCTCATTGTGCAAACATAAACGACTTTCTGACCATTACATCATATTAGTTATATTATAAGCTTTCTGCCCAATCACTGATTTCCTGCTTTGACATACCATTAAGCAGCTTTCCTTCTGTTATTACCGCCTTTGGTGCTGATGGCTGTAACTCCTTAACAGTATTACCGAATCCACTTCCACCTGATGTCGCAAATAATACAATCTTCTTTCCTTCAAAATCGTATGCTTCAAGAAATGTATTTACTATTGTTGGTGCAACATACCACCAGATTGGGAATCCAAGAATGATTTCATCATACTCAGCCATATTAATATCTTTTTTTATAATTTCTGGTCTTGAACTCTTATCATTGCTTTCAATACTGCTTCTTGACTTCTTATCCATCCAGTTAAGGTCTGCCTTTGTGTACTTAACCTTTGGCGTTATTTCACATATATCTGCACCTGCTGCATTAGCTATTGTTTCAGCTACCTCTTTGGTAGTACCACTTGCACTAAAATATGCCACTAACTTTTTACTCATATACCTTCACATCTCCTATCGTATATAGTTTTAACCAGAATAAAGCTGACACTTTTTCTTTATAAGATTATATTAAATCCTTATTGCAGCTATGTCTAATACTTATAACGTATCATTTTATATGCCTTATAAGCATTATTATTTTACTCTTAATTCTCTGTACATACTGACACCATACATAATCTTAAGATGCATATTATCTGAATTTTTTCAAACCAAGATATGTATATAAAAAATATAGAAATAATATTTTTACTTATTGATTAGTATCTGACTGTATTTCATTTATGAATTTCTCAACTGCAATAGATGTCGGAATATTTCTACGCCAGGCTACAACTGTGTTAGAGGTTATCTTGGGATATATCTCTTTCTGAATAAGTGCATCCTCTCTCCAATATCTGCCGGCACCTCTTATTGATAACGAATAGCCTAATCCTGCCGATACCATAATAGCTGAATTAGTACCAAGATTACTTGTAAATGATATATTCAGCCTGTTGTAATCCTTACCGAACCAGTTTGCTATTTCGCTCTGGACACTTAAACGCTCTGGCAGAATAAGAGGCTTATCAAGTATATCTGATTTTTCTATATATTCTTTAGATGCTAAAGGATCATCCGGTCTCATTCCTACAACCCATACATCACTATCTTTAAACCTTATATAATCAAGTCCTTCTGTATCGACCGGCTCTAAAAACATACCAACATCTACAAGCCCTTTATGTAACATTTCATAGACAGTATCTGCCGTTGCTGTATGAATCGCAATCTGGACTAATGGGTATTTTCCCTTAAAGCTCTTACATATCTTAGCCAGCTTTTCAACAGCCATAAACTCGCCACACCCAACAGTTACCTTACCCTCTATACGTTCTTTAGATGGTTTTAACTCCTCAAGAGTACGTTCTTCTATTTCAAGCATCTCAAGTGCTCTTCTTTTTAATAGTATTCCCTCACTTGTAAGAGTCATAGTTTTCCCTGATCTGTCAAACAAGGTTACACCAAGTTCCTGTTCAAATGCTGCTAACTGCCTTGATAATGTAGGCTGTGTTATATGAAGCTGTTCTGCTGCACGTGTAAAATTCTGTTCTTTTGCTACCATTAAAAAGTAACGTAAAATCCTTAAATCCATACTAATCCTCATTTCTACGAAAAAAATGCTGGGACAAAATGCAGCTTTGCCCCAACATAGTTTTAATAGCTCTTATTAATAAACGTATGTAAATTTATTGTATATATTGTTACATTATGCAAATTACAAATATACTAGCAGTTATATCTGATCCAGACGGCATCACTATCAAATCTCTTTACATCCTTAAGCTTAAGTGATGTAACATCATGATTCATATCAAGTCCATCAAATACTGCAGGCATTCCACCTCTTCCATCAATTCCTGCACCAATCAATATACTTATTTCATCTAAAAGACCAGCCTCAAGGAATGCTGTGTTAATCTTAGGTCCTCCAACTATTCCCATTCTTGCTACATTAAACTGCTCACAAAGAATCGCTGATGCCTTTACAAGATCAACTCTTTCTTTACCACATGCAATCCATGAAATATTCTGCCTGTCAAGATATTCAAGATATTCTTTAGTTACACTTTCACTTGTAATTATAAGATATGGCTTATTCATACCAGATGCATCTGGCCAGAGCAGCTTTCCTTTAGTATCAATTATAACCTCGTAACCTTTTGCTTCGGTCTTTTTAGAAAAGCCCTCCTTACCATATATTTCACCATTTTCTGGTATGAATTTGCCTGGCTCTGCCATCTCAAGTTCTGCAGTAACCCTGCCGCTTACCGTTGTTGGTACGTTTATTTCTTCTAATGTTGTGTAATAATCAGCTACACCTTTTAACTTTGATGTCATGGCACAATCAATTCTGCCATCTATAGAAGTCATCATATGACATATTATGTATGGTTTTTTCATATTATTCAACCCGTTTTTATTCCTTTAATTCTGATTCAACCAGAACATTACTGTCCGGTCCTGTTCATATTCCTGCAATTCTTAATTTCCATAAAAGATTAAAGCTTGCCACCATATACAGGGAAGCCACTGCTCTCTCCATAGTTATCAATCTTCTTAAAGTTCTTAAGAGCTTCCATATCTTCTGCTGTGATTTCAAAATCAACCTCTGCATTACTCTTCATATGCTCTGGATTAGCTGTCTTTGGAAGTGCTATAGCACCAAGCTGAAGTACATATCTTATACATAACTGTGGTACTGTTACTCCATATTTGTCTGCTATAGCCTTAATCTCTGACTGGTTAAGAATCTCGCCATGTGCGATAGGTGAATATGCTTCAACTACTATTCCATTCTTCTGGCAATATTCAACCAATTCTATTGGCGTGTTGCTTATGTGAAGAAGAATCTGGTTAACCATAGGCTTAACTGTAGCCGTCTCTAAGAGATTCTCTATATCCTCCTGCTTGAAGTTAGAAACACCTATAGCCTTTAACTTTCCTGCCTTATAAGCATCCTCAAGTGCTCTCCAGGCTTCTCTGTTTCCCTCAACATATCTGTCATCGCTCTGGTTTACATCTGCCCATGGCTGTGGAGAATGTATAATCATCATATCAAGATAATCAAGTCCCATCTTTTCAAGTGTACCGTTAATACCTGCCATGGCAGTTTCATATGTCTTATGTTCTGCTGCGACCTTTGATACAACGAAAAGTTCTTCTCTTTTAACACCACAGTTTCTTACACCCTCACCAACGCCGCGTTCGTTGCCATAAGCCTGTGCAGTATCAATATGTCTGTATCCAAGCTTTACAGCCTCCTTAACTGCATCTGCTACCTTTGAATCATCAATAAACCATGTTCCAAGTCCAAGCTGTGGAATCTTTACTCCATTGTTTAATGTTAAAGTATTATTATACATTTTGTTTCTCCTTTCAAATATCCATTTATTTTAAACTTATCTTAGTATTTGGACTTAACTCTAAGTCAATATATATTCGATAAATTTATTTTTTGTTTATAAATTCACTTAATCCACACCATTGTTTTTAAGCCACGCTGATACATCAGATGGCATACTGCTTCCACCACCATAGTGTATTGAAAGAGGTGTTCCCATCCTTGATGAAGGTACAAGCTTTGCTATTGCTGTACTTCCCCAGCCACCGCCAGACGATTGTCCACCTGCAGCATTACTTATAATACTTACCGCTATTACAGCCACTGCTAACAATATATAAGCTATATTTTTCTTTTTTATAAGCGCTTTATTTAAATAATAACCAACATAAACAAATGCTGCCATCATTATAATATTCTGAAGTATAATAACAGCTGCTGCCTTACTATAATCAAGCATTGCAAAATGTGTCTTCATAAACATATATGTATATATATGCGAGCTGCCAAAAATATAAGCTCCATATACTGCAATACCAGCTGCTATTATTCTTAATATCCATTCTACGGTCTTTTTTTTCGTCTTGATTTTACCTGCAATCATATTCCAGTGCAGTCCAAGATGAACCCCCATAAGGACAAATGCCCAGTATGAACATGACAGATGCAGCATTCTTGCTGTCATTAAACCTGACTTAATATTAAGAAATGCAAATACATGCTCTGACATAACAATACCGCTATAACCAGTAAGCACTATCGCAATAATTGTTGCAATATTAACTACAACTCTTAACACTCTTACAGCTGAATATTTTCCCTTAAACAGATGACTATACCATCTATAGTTTAATACATTGTGGATTATGAAAAGCACCAGCATTCCTGCTCCTAAAACCTCATGGTACCTATCTCCTGTAACCTGATATGCCATAACAAAAAGCAATATCAGGCTCATGCATATATCTACTGCAATTTTTATGCTTTTATCTTTACCTTTACTCATATATTAATTCACCCAATCCATAACTTCACTCTGACTTTCATTGCCACTAAATCTTTTTCCATCCTTCCAGATACCGCTCTTGGCAAGACTGTTAAGTGCAGCCATAAGACCTGTAAGTATTCTTTTCATTCACTATCTCCTTTCTGCATTTTTATTATCTTTTATTGTTATTTCTAATATAATATCTTTTTCATGCTATGTCTAATACTTATTTTGTTTGTATTATTATGCCTATAAAGCATTGTTATATTTTCTTTTATGCGTTAAATATTTCAGTTTTATTCAATCATATCATTCCAGTTTTTATGTATTTTTTTACCTTAATACTTGCTAGCTCATGCTTTGTACATTATAATGAATGTTCACAATTATTTTTACTAATTAAACGATATTAAATCGTTAATGTAAAAACAATATTTTATATTAGGAGAATGTAACTTGAATAAAACAATATCTTTAGACGGAGCAAACATAGATGCTATATCTTCTGAGCTTGAACATGAGCTCATAAATAATTACAAATATGATTCTAAGGATGCCAAAATAATCTGTCTTACAACAGAGGAAATATTACTTAATATAAGAGAAAAAAACGGGGAACAATATAATGTTAGTATTTCCTTTAAGAAACATTTTGGAAAATGCAGCATATTAGTCAGTTTCGATGGTGAAGCATATGACCCTAGAATGAACGACAATGAGTTAAGTGACCTTTTAACACTGTATGAGCTTATTCCTGACTATAGTTTCAAGAATGGTAAAAACACTGTATCAATCCCTGCAATAAAACGCAAAAAATCTGCCCTGCCTGGCATATTAACAGGGCTGGTCATAAGTATACTTATCATATTATTGTCCGAAGTAATACCTGGCACGGCATTTAAAAACGTTATTTCCTCAATTATAACTCCAGCTTTTAATACTATTATAGGATTCATATCCGCTATAGCCGGTCCTATCATATTCCTTTCCGTTCTTTCGGGAATACTTGCTATTGCTGATATTAAAACACTTAAATCAGCTGGTTTACGGATTGTACGTGATTCTGTGATATTATTAACGGTTTCTGCCAGTATAACTGTTTTTGTATCTATGAAAACCTATGGTGTACATATGCATAATGTGACAAACAATCTTTCTGACTTTTCAGCAGTTATTCAGATGCTGTTTGACATTATTCCAGTTAATCTGATATCACCATTTGTTAATGGAAACTCTATGCAGATAATATTTCTTGCAATTCTGTCAGGAATAGTTATTCTTGCACTTAATACTAAAATAAATGTAGTTAGCAACTTCATTTATGAATTAAACAGCATATTCCAGCAGATTATGATATGGATAAATAATCTTATACCATTATTAGTATGTGTAACTATTGTGCATATCTATCTATCAGGACAGGCTGCTATCATTATACGTTCTTTGACAACATTATGCATAATAATTGCTATTACGCTCCTTGCATCACTTTGTCTTGTTTTGTATGTCTCTATAAAATATAGAGTAAAAATTTCGATTGTAATAAATAAGATGCTGCCTACATATATCATAGGATGTACAACAAGCTCTTCCTCAGCAGCATATCTTACCAACTGCAATACATGTCGTAAGAAATATGGTATTGACGATTCACTTGTTGACTTTGGTATACCTTTTGGTCAGGTTATATGCATGCCAGGGTGTGCCATCCTTCTGATATGTATATGTGTATATCTGGCATCATTTTATAATATAGCCATTACACCAACCTGGATTGTTACCGCTATCATAGGCTCTGTACTTATCGCTATCGCAGCGCCACCAATCCCTGGTGGTGGGATAGCCATATTATCAACTATACTTACTTTACTTGGAATTCCTTTAGAGGGTCTTGCTGTTGCTGTACCTATTGAAATGATAACAGAATATATCGCAACCGGTCTTAATCTTTTCGCTATACAGGTAATACTTATTAAGACTGCTGATAAGCTAAAGAAATTGAATGTGGAAACACTTAGAAATAAATGATTTTATACGAAATTTAATGTAGCATGATATAAATGGTTTAATATGAATATAATTAATTGGACTGTCACTATAATTCTTTGATAGTCTCCCCCTAAATAAACAAGTTTTATTATTTCACTTGTCTACCTGGAGGGAAGCATATCAACTTCTTAATGTGGCAGTCCTATTTTTATATGATGTTTTAAGCATCAGAATAAATATCAGTTTTGAATCAACTAATCAACAATTCATGGTTTTTACAGCATGAACTCCTTTATTCTGTCTCCTTCTCGAACTCATTTGCAACTTCCTTCAAAAGCTCTCTTATTGGAAGGTGCTGAGGACAGACTTTCTCACATTTTCCACAACGTATACACTCACTTGCCTTACCATTGTGCACTGTATGTACCTTAGAATAATAATAGTCCGCATTCCAGTCATGGAATACTGTTTTTGCATTCATACATGCAAAAAGATCAGGTATAGATATATGTTTTGGACATCCTTCAACACAATAACGGCATGCTGTACAGGCAATCATATGCTTTGAATGGAAAACCTCTGCAACCTTTTTAACCGCATCCATTTCCTTATCATCAAGTGGCTTAAATTCCTTCATATAGCTTAAGTTATCTTCCATCTGCCCAATAGTGCTCATTCCTGAAAGAACCATCATAACGCCATCAAAACCTGCTGCAAAACGAACCGCATAGCTTGCTGTACTGCCACCATTAAGGTCATCTAATATTTTCTTTGCATCCTCTGGAAGATTAACAAGATTGCCACCCTTTACTGGTTCCATGATTATGACCGGCTTGTTATACTTACGACAGACCTCATAACACTTTCTGCTCTGTACTGCAGGATCCTCATAATCAAGATAATTGAACTGAATCTGAACAACCTCTATCTGTGGATATTCCTTTAATATCTCTTCAAGAACCTCTGCCTTATCATGAAAGGATATTCCAAAATGATGTATCTTTCCTTCTTTCTTTAACTCAAGTGCTGTCTCATATGCGTGACATTTTTTAAAATGTGCAAATATGTCTTTTGACTGCGCATGCATAAGATAAAAGTCAAAGTAATCAACACCACACGCCTCCAACTGACTTTCAAAAAATGGACGGATATCCTCCTGTTTATTAAAATATGGCATAGTCAGCTTATCTGTAAGTATATATTCTTCCCTCTTATGTCTGCTTGTAAGACATTCCTTTAAGGCAAGTTCACTCTTTCCCTCAAGATATCCATGTGCCGTATCAAAATAATTGAACCCCTGCTCTATGAATGTATCTACCATCTTTTTTGTCTGTTCAATATCAACATCCTTGCCATTCTCCATCATAGGAAGTCTCATACATCCAAAGCCAAAGTTCTTCTTTACTTCTTCAAAATACATATTCATTCTCCTTTCTTATCTCAACATATTATAAAATATATATTTTAATAGTTTTCTTCTTATGCACCCTACTATATATATAATACCACCTGGAGTTTAGTCCAAGTCAAGATTTTAAAATTATTTTTGTATTATTTAAAATTTCTGTATCTTATGATATACTTATTTTTATTATGGCAAAAGGCAGGAAGATAATATAATGAAGCTAAAAGCACTAAAAACCGCATTTCCATACACAATCCCAATACTTACAGGCTTCTGTTTTCTTGGATTAGCATATGGCATATATATGAATACACTAGGCTTCTCATTTATATATCCATTATTTATGAGTATGCTCATATTCGGCGGTTCACTTGAATTCGTCACAGCAACCATGCTTCTATCACCATTTGCACCTGTACAGGTGTTTATCATGGCATTTCTGATACAGGCAAGACACCTGTTTTATGGTATATCAATGCTTGATAAGTTCAAAGGAATGGGCTGGAAAAAGTTCTATCTTATATTCGGAATGTGTGATGAAACATTTTCTGTTAATTACACTGCCAATATTCCAGAAGATGTGGACAAAGGCTGGTTTATGTTCTTTGTTACTCTTCTTAACCAGATATACTGGGTATTAAGTGCTACTATCGGCTGTATTATCGGTTCATTGCTGACATTTGATACATCTGGAATCAGCTTTGTTATGACAGCTATGTTTGTTGTCATCTTCCTTGAACAGTGGCTTAAAGAAGACCACCACCTTGCATCACTTATAGGATTAGCCGCATCCGTAGTATGCCTTATAATATTTGGTGCTGATTCATTCATGATACCTACAATGATTGTTATTATTGTCTTTCTTACTATTTCAAGAAATAGCCTTAATCAAAAAGCTAATAACCTCAGCATTGATAAGTCAAACAAGTCAGTTTCTGCTAATAATAGTAATTAATCCATATATAACAACCTCACATTAATAATAAATTACAATAAAGTCAAGAATAAACGGAGTTTAACAAAACATGACTATATCACAACAGATAATAACAATTGCTATGTGTATAGCAGCTACAATGCTTACACGCTTTCTCCCATTTTTTATATTTAATGAAAATAAAAAAACACCAGCATATATACAGTATCTTGGAAAGTATCTTCCATCTGCTGTTTTTGGTATGCTGGTTATATATTGTCTTAAAAATGTAAGTGTATTACATGGAAATCATGGTATACCTGAAATGATATCTATCATTGTAACGGGAGTACTTCACGTCTGGAAACGCAATATGTTCATATCAATAGCTGCTGGAACTATATGCTATATGATTCTTATGCATTTTATCTTTTAATCTTTTAATTTTCAACTTATTATATATAATAGAATCACAATTTTTATATTATTCTTATACAAAAAGCCAGATAGATGCATCTGTAAATCATATCATATTTTGATACATCTATCTGGCTTTATTTCGTTCTATTTATTTTTTACTACATAAACTAATATAATATTTCAATGCTTCTTTTTCTGATGAGAATCCTCCTGTGGCATACTTATTAACACATGTATACCAGTAAAACTATATATCATGCAGCATATGAGCCCTTTGAATCATTAACACTTATAACTCCAAGAATATCTAACGCTGACCCTGAACCAAACAATGAATAATACCACCAGCAATCTGTATTTCTGAAATTCTTATATTCTAAAAGCTCGTTTTCAGTACTCTCCAACTGTTTTTAATTGTTCTTCATACATAATCAGGATTATATTACATAATATTAATATCCATTGTTTTATAATACCGCAAATATAAATCCCAAAGTTTGTACCCCTCGGTTTCTTACGTTCATTTACTTAAGTTTTCTTAGATTTTCATTTGTTATATTTTATAAATATATTTTTTATATTAACTTTCCTGTTTCTTTTAATTCATTAACAGCTTCATTATTATTTGCAAGATCATCTTTATCTGTTGCATAATAATCCTTATGGAATACTATATCCCATTCGAGGTAATCGGCAATACACTTAAACTGACCTCTTATAAGCTTATACTGTTCACTGTCAACTGGTGAACCTCCAACTGCTATAACACCAGCCTTCTTTCCCTTAAACTTTAAACCTCTGCAATATAACTTATCAAGCACAAGCTTTATCTGCGCTGTTATACCCCACCAGTAAACAGGTGTTGCAAATACAATCATATCAGCTGCTACAAGCTTGTCCACAACCATATTGGTATCATCCTTTGCAACACAGCCATTCTGCATCTGACAGACACCACATGCCATACATGGACCGACATTTACCTTATATGTATCTATAACTTCTACTTCATGCTTTCCATTCATACCTTCAATAAGTGAATTAATTGCTGTTACTGTGTTTCCTTTTCTTGGACTTCCGTTTAATATAACTATCTTCATAACTGATATTCTCCTTTATAAATTGATATTGCTCTATCTGCTGATTTATCTTTATTGTATTATAGCATTTTATTTATTTTATTATAGCTTTTCATTTATTTTTATTAATAAATCCATATGGAACAACTACTTTTTAACTATCTCTGAAAGATTATTCTGTATAGCACTGGCTATCTCAGGTTTATTCATAGAGTATATATGTATATGGTTAACACCGTTTGCAACAAGGTCAATAATCTGATCTGTAGCATATGCAACTCCTGCCTGTTTCATAGCCGCCTCTGTATCGCCGAATCTATCTACTATATTCTTGAACCTTTCTGGTACATTGCATCCTGAAAGCTTAACTGCATTCTTAACCTGTGCCTGCTTTGTTATAGGCATAATTCCAGGAACAACAGGAACCATTATTCCTGCCTCTCTTATTCTGTACATGAAGTTATAGAAAATATTATTGTCAAAAAACATCTGCGTTGTAAGATACTCACAGCCTGCCTCCACCTTTTTTCTAAGACCTTCTATATCTTCACTCTTATTTGCTGAATCAGGATGCACTTCCGGATAGCAGGCACCTCCTACACAGAAATCACCATTCTGCTTTATAAACTTTACAAGCTCTGATGCATGTGAAAAATCGGTAAACACTTCTCCCACATAATCCTTAGGCATATCTCCTCTTAATGCAAGTATATTTTTTATACCTGCTTCTTTCATATCACTTAATGCCTGTTTTATATCCTCTTTACCTGCACATACACATGTAAGATGTGCAATTGTTTCTACACCATATTTGTCCTGGATACTTTCTGCAAGCTTTATCGTAAGTCCCTTAGTACTTCCACCTGCCCCATAAGTAACACTCATATAGCTTGGTTTTAGCGCCGCTATCTGTGTAGCTGCTGCCTCAACACTGGCAAATTCCACATCTTTCTTGGGTGGAAATACTTCAAAGGATATTGTTGGTTTGTTCTGCTTCAATACTTCTGTAACTTTCATGTATATTCCTCATTTCTTAAACTATTTATCTGAAATATAATATTATGTTCAAAAGACTAATTCTATCTCAAATTAAAACACTCTAAAGCACTTTATATTATTTTATAAAGTACCTATCTAATATAGGTTACTATTAATCAAAAACATTTTCAAGCATCGATTAATTATAATCGATAATTTTAAAAAAATCTTTTCCAAATCATTTTTCAATCTTTTTTTATCTTTTTTATCTTAAAAACTTTATCTAACAGCTCGACCTGTAGTTAACTCCAGATGTTATAACTTAACTGATAATACGATGTGAGAGGCATAATAAATGTATACACAATATTGCAATTAAATACATAATACAGGAGGTATAAACTATGTATAAATTAAACAAGACTATCAAAAAGACATTAGCGTACATACTCACAGCTGGAGCTATTCTCGGACTTACAGCCTGTGGCAGCACAACTGCCAGTTCTGATAACAATGGTACTTCAAAGACTGTTGCACAGTCACAGTTCAATGGTGAAAGTGATAACAATTCGTCTTCTAATGATAACAACGGCAGCCTTAATATTAACAGCTCTGATAATAATTCTGGCAACAGTCATATCCTTATTGCATATTTTTCTTACTTTGATAACACAGAATCCGATAAAATAAACTCTAAAACATATGCCGATTCTTTATGTTCTGCCAGTGTAACCATGGTTAATGGCAAAAGAAAAGGTAATAACGATATAATCGCCGAATACTTAAAACAACAGACCGGTGCAGATGTATTCACTATTCTTACAGAACAGCAATACTCACCTGACTACGATAATGGATTAGTTGAACAGGCCCGTACAGATGGAAAGAACAAAGTTAAGCCAGTGCTTGCATCACATATAACTGATATCAGCCAGTATGATACTATCATCGTTTTATATCCTATATGGTGGTATGATATGCCTATGGCTATGTATACATTTTTCGATGAATATGACTTTTCCGGCAAAACTATAGCACCTGTTGTAACTTCTGGCGGCAGTGGGCTTGTTGATACTGTTAAAACAATAAAGCAGCTTGAACCAGGGGCTAAAGTAACCGATGGTCTGTCAATCATGCAGGATAAGGTTGCTGATTCTGGTTCTGATATATCAGCATGGCTTGCTAAGAATGGGCTTAAATAATTAAAAGATTATATTAATTGTTTTTGACTCTTGCCACATATTATGGTATCAGGGTTGATTATTTCATGTCCGAAATATTCAATCCTGATATTTTCTATGTATATTCTTTTATTTACAAATATGCTCTTTTAACACCTTAGTCCCGTTTTGTATGACTATAAAACCTGCTAATTATATCTGTAACTCCCATAAGGTCAGATGCAAAATATATATCCTTCTGGCGCTCTTTAGTTGACAAACCCATCTTTATCATATGTGAAAGCAGTTCTTTCATACTGTCATAATATCCGTTAAGATTATAGAATATACATGGTGCATCAAGCTGGTTTAAAGACAGCTTTGACATAACCTCAGTTATCTCTTCAAGTGTTCCTGTTCCACCTGGAAATGCTATAAATGCATCCCCAAGTTCTATCATCTTTGTCTTTCTTTCTGTCATATCTTTAGTCACAATAAGCTCTGTAATATCATCATATTGCACTTCTGCATCCACGAAAAACTGTGGTTCAACACCAGTTACTTTACCACCTGCCATAAGCACACTTTCTGCAAGTTCACCCATAAGTCCTGTTTTAGAACCACCATATACAAGCATATTCCCATTTTTTCCTATCCAGGTTCCAAGTTCTCTTACTGCTGTAGTAAGCGTATTATCTATGCCTTTATTAGCTCCTAAATATACTGTTATATTCACTGTCATGTACCTCTCGTTATCTTTTCTATATACTGCTTTTTCCATATTCATTACAAGTCTGCATCTTGGGGATTCTCCACTCTTAAAAGCTCAGCCCTGAACATAAGTCTCCTTGTTCCTCTTATATTCTCAAACTTTATCTCATAAGTCTGTGTCACCTTATCTATCTTTACAATCTCACCTTTTCCAAACACTTTGTGTTCTACTTTATCTCCAACTTCAAACAAAGCCTTTGGAAGCATCTGACAAGACTCGCCACGAATCACTATCCTGCTGCCATTGATACAATCAAGCAGGTCCGTATCTATATCACTTAAAAAAGCTGATGGTCTTGCATAAAACCTGGCATCCCTTTTTCTATAGGTACTAAGATACAACATGTTCTTAGCTCTCGTTATGGCAACATATAATAATCTTCGTTCTTCTTCATACTCATCCTCGTTACGCAGTCTGTTACTTGGAAACTGTCCCTCAACAAGTCCTGGTACAAACACAGTGTCAAACTCAAGTCCCTTTGATGTATGAATCGTCATAACCTTTACAACATTATATTCGCCATCATCATCCTGGGCCGAAAACAATGCAAAATGGCTTAACAAATCGGCAAGCTCTACTTTCTCCTGATTATCATCCTCAAGTGCGGTTATAGTTCTTATAAGCTCTGATACATTATCAAGTCTTGTCTGGTCTATATCCTGTTCAAGTGCCTTCCTATACCCCATATCAAGACACCGGTTCACTATATCTGTACAGCTATAAGCAGCATATGTTTTATGCAGCTCACACATATCTTCATAATATGATATAACAGCTTTCTGAGTTATGTTCCCGGCTTCTATCTGTCTTCCAAGTTCAGTAAAAAGACTGCACCCATCGTCTTCTGCTGCACTCTTTAACTTCTCCACCGATTTCTTTCCAAAACCTCTTCTTGGTCTTGATATTGTGTATAAAAAATCCATATCTGTAAGATTATACACCATTCTCATATATGAAAGCACCGTTCTTATCTCTTCACTATCATAAAACTTGGCACCACTTAATATCTTATATGGAATCTTTCTTTTAACAAATGCTTCTTCTATTGACCTCGTCTGTGATGCCGCCCTTACCAGCAATGTATGGTCACTATATTTCATATTCTTTCCAATATCATCAAGTATTGTGTCTGCTATCCATAATGACTCTTTTTCTTCTGTCTCTAAAGAATTAAATACCGGCTTACACCCATCAGGTCTGTTAGATATCATCTGCTTTTCTAACCTGTTCTGATTAGCAGATATAAGAGACTTTGCTACATCAACAATCTGCGGAGTACTCCTGAAATTCTCGGTCAGGCTGTAATCCTTGGCATCTTCATGAGTCTTATCAAACTGAATCATATACTCCGGGTTGGAACCGCGCCATGTGTATATATTCTGGTCATCGTCTCCTACAACGAACAGATTCTGATACATACCACTAAGAATAGAAAGTAACATATCCTGCTTCATATTAACATCCTGATATTCATCGCACAGCACATACTGACACTTCTCCTGCCATCTTATACGCACATCCTCATCCCTGTTTAATATATATAATGTGAAGTTAATAAGATCTTCAAAATCAAGCGCATAATTATCACACTGCCGTCTAAGATAATTATAAAATATCTTCCTGTCCTGATTCTTTTCAAAAGCCGCTCTTCTTTTAAGTTCTGACTTATCGTAGCTTGCCATAAGTTCAACATATGACATATCCTGCTTTGCAATATCTATATCATTCATAATCTTCTTTGCAGTGTTATCCTTAAGCGATATGCCCATATCCTCTGCAACATCTTTTATCATATCTATCTGTGCTTTTTTATCAAGAATAGTAAATGTCTTAGGAAATGTAACTCTATGAATCTCCTCTTTTAAAAACATGTTACAATATCCATGAAATGTTCCTGTAAAACAGTTTGCATTATCTCCAACTATATCCTTTAATCTATGCTTCATCTGCGAAGCCGCTTTATTCGTAAATGTAAGTGCCACAATAGATGATGGTTCAACAAAAAGTTCCGTTATAAGATATGCTATTCTATATGTAAGTACAAATGTCTTTCCTGAACCAGGAACAGAGGAAACTCTTATATTCCCTTCTGTCTCGGTAATTGCCTTAACCTGTTCTTTAGTCGCCCTTTCTGGTATGTTCATATTTTCTGAATCTCCATAAATTTCTATAATCTTATTCGCTGTTCATATGTTGTTTATATTGTAGCATACATATAAGCCAGGTTCAAACATTTGTTCGCCGTTGATGGAGAAATATAGATAAATGTATATATATTCATATTTTCTTGTTATGACACATCTTTTTCTGCAGGCAGAAACATCCTTTTATACCTTTGACACTTACATAATATTATAGATATTTATCCAGCTGTTCTTCTACATTTTTTCTTTTCTTAAACTCAAGCTTATCATATATATTTCCCCTCGCTATTACCATATCAACATGCCTTAATGCACGTAAGTCCTCCAATGGATTGGCTTTTGTAACTATCATATCAGCACATTTTCCATTCTCTATAGAACCTGTTACATCACCTATTCCTGCAAGCCTTGCACTATTCAATGTTGCTGTATACAGTGCAAATGAATTGCTTACGCCAACATACTTATGGAAGTAGAACAATTCTCTCCAGAAATCATACTGTGTTATCCATGGACATCCGACATCATTACCAAGAACGACAGGAATATCATTGGCAAGTGCTGCCTTTGAATTCTCTATAATTCCCTCAAAAACAACATTACCATTATACTGCTCCACCTCTGATGCATTAGATATGCTTCTGTCAAAAAGAGCATATGGAAGAGCAGGAGATATAGTTGTGCATAAAAATGCATTTTTCTCTTTAAACAATCTTATTATATTCTCATCAGGTTTAGCACCATGTTCAATAGAATCAACACCACCCTCAAGTGCCACACGTACTCCCTCTGGTGACTCTACGTGGGCTGCTACCATATATCCAAGCTTATGTGCCTTATCGCATACTGCCTCTACCATATCCGGTGACATCTTAAGCTCGCCAGGTACACCTTTAGCTTTAGCATCCATAACACCACCTGTTATCATAAGCTTTATAATATCGGCTTTCTGCTCCTTAGCCTTATCTACCTGTGCTAGGGCCTCATCTATTGAATGGGCTGCAATAGCAACAGAACCTGCCATATGTCCTCCTGGTACTGATATTCCTTCATTAGCCGCAAGAATTCTTGGTCCTATGGCACTTCCTGCATATATCTCATCTCTTGCCCTTGTATCAAAGTCTGACAGACCTCCAACCGTTCTTATAGTGGTAACACCACTCATAAGCTCTGTCTTGGCAAAATTTTTTACCATTCTATATGCTATGGATCTTGTTAATGGATTGCCAAGCAGGTTTTTAACAAGCTTTTCATTATCTCTTTGTTTCTTCTGTGGTTTGCCGCTTCCTGCCAGATGAACATGCATATTGATTAGTCCTGGCATTATGTACTTTCCTTCAATGTCTATAATCTTATACTCTTTAGGAATGTTTTCATCATTCGTTATGCTTGCTATCTTATCGCTATCAACAAGAATAGAATATCCTTCCTTTACTTCCATATCTTTATTTCCATCAAGTATTTTCCCGTTTATTATCGCATATTTCATACTAATCCTCACTTCTGCGCATTTTTGCGCTATTATTCATTTCTTTAAACATTTACATTATATTTCGTATCAGATATGCAAGAACTATCTGCACAATAAGTATAGCTGGCACACCTATCACAAACTTCTTGTGTTTAGTCTTATGTCTTACTGTATACATAGCAATCAATGCTCCAACAGAACCACCTATAACAGCAAGCAGTATGAGAGTTCTTTCGGGGATTCTCCACGCATGATGTATTGCCTTATATTTATCCAGCGCATATGCAGCAAATGTAAATATATTAATAAAAATAAGCCATACATCTATTACCTTTAATAAATCCATATATTATCTTCACTTTCCTTTTAACAATTAAATTACGATTTTCTATTAAATTCTCTCATATTTTATGTTGTTATTTCAATATGTTTATCACATTTTTTGACGTTATTTTGGCATTATTTCACATTTTATGCTGTTATTCTGATGTATTCATCACATTTTATATTACTATTTAACTTTGATTTACACATTTCATGTCGCCGTTACGTATTACTATCCACTTTATACATAATCAGATATTTTCAATAATATTAACCTATTAGCCAAAATAATCTACAATCATCTACAACATGGCATAAATAAAAACAACCCTGCCATTATCGTCAAAACGAAAACAGCAGGGTTAATCCTGATTGTACTTTATTCTAATAATTACATAGTTCTAATAAGAAGCATTTTTATCTGCAGAAAATGCCTATCTGCTTGAAATATTAACTAACAACCACTTCTATTCTACATCTTCAAACTGTGAATTATAAAGGTCAGCATAGAAACCACCCTTTGCAAGCAGTTCTTCATGGTTGCCCTGTTCTACTATATCTCCATCCTTCATAACAAGGATAATATCTGCATCCTTTATAGTAGATAATCTGTGTGCTATAACAAAGCTTGTTCTGCCCTTCATAAGGTTATCCATAGCATTCTGTATCTGTATCTCTGTTCTTGTATCAACTGAAGATGTCGCTTCATCAAGGATAAGAATAGGATTATCAGCAAGTATCGCTCTGGCAATAGTAAGAAGCTGTTTCTGTCCCTGTGATACATTACTTGCATCTTCATTAAGCTCCATGTTATATCCACCTGGAAGTGTCTCTATAAAGTGATGTGCATGTGCTGCTTTGGCTGCTGCAATAACCTCTTCATCCGTAGCATCAAGCTTACCATATCTTATATTCTCCATAATGGTATCTTTATAAAGCCATGTATCCTGAAGTACCATACCAAAAGCATCTCTTAACTCACGTCTGTTGAAATCCTTTATGTTATGGCCATCTATTCGTATCTCACCAGAATTCACATCATAAAATCTCATAAGCAGCTTAACCATAGTTGTCTTACCTGCTCCAGTAGGTCCTACTATTGCTACCTTCTGTCCTGGTTCAACCTTAGCACAAAAATCCTTGATAATAATCTGGTCTTCCTTGTAACCGAATCTTACATGATCGAATTCCACTTCACCCTTGATATTATCTGTTGAAACTGGATTCTTAACTATCTGGTCTTCCTCTTCTTCATCAAGGAATTCAAATACTCTCTCAGAAGCTGCTGCCATAGACTGTACCTGGTTGATAACCTGTGCAATCTGTGTTATTGGCTGTGTGAAGTTCTTTACATACTGTATAAATGCCTGTATATCACCGATTGTTATAACACCATTGATAGCAAGCATACCACCCGAAAGTGCAACACCTGCATATCCAAGGTTTCCCACAAATGCCATGATAGGCTGCATCATTCCTGAGAAGAATTGTGACTTCCATGCTGATGAGTACAATACTTTATTTGTTTTATCAAACTCATCAACCATGTCCTTTTCTTTGTTGAATGACTTAACAACCATGTGTCCGCCATAAGTTTCTTCTATCTGTCCATTGATGTGACCTAAGTACTCCTGCTGTGTCTTAAAGTAATTCTGTGACTTCTTAACAACAAATGCCACAAGTGAAACAGATATTGGTAGTATAACAACAGCAATAATAGTCATAAGTGGTGATATACTTAACATCATTATAAGAACACCAATCATAGTTGCTGTTGATGTAATAATAGTAGTTATACTCTGGTTAAGTCCCATACCAAGTGTATCAACATCGTTAGTTATTCTTGAAAGGACTTCACCATATGTTCTGCTCTCGAAATACTTCATCGGCATGCGGTTGATTTTCTCAGATATCTCCTTACGAAGTCTGTAACATACCTTCTGTGAAATACCTGTCATAATCCAACCCTGGATAAAGTTAAATATCGCACTGCATGCATATAAGCCAAGTACAATTAAGAGTATCTTTCCTATATATGAAAAATCAATTCCACCTGTACCTGATATTTTTCTCATAAGTCCATCTGAAAGACCTGTTGTTGCCTTACCAAGTACCTTTGGACCTATTACATTAAATACTGTTGAAGCTGCTGCCATAATCATAACTATGAATATAGCTATCTTATATCTTCCAATATATTTTATGAGCTTACTTATAGAACCTTTGAAATCTTTGGCCTTCTCTGCTGGCATCATTCCCCTGCCTGGGCCACGACGTCTTGGAGGCTGCTTATATGAATTGTTCTCTGCCATAATTATGCTTCCTCCTTTCCGTCTGATATATTGTGTGTATAATTCTCAAGTTCCTTAGCTGATAACTGTGACTTGGCAATCTGCTGATATACTTCACAGTTCTTCATAAGCTCCTCATGAGTACCTTTACCAACTATCTTTCCTTCATCCATGACAAGTATCTGCTCTGCATGAAGTATAGTACTTATTCTCTGTGCCACAATTATAACTGTACTGTCAGTAACCTTTGATGCAAGTGCCTTTCTTAATGCTGCATCTGTCTTTAAATCCAGTGCTGAAAAACTATCATCAAATATAAATACCTTAGGATTCTTAGCTATAGCTCTTGCTATAGATAATCTCTGCTTCTGTCCACCTGAAACATTAGTACCACCTTGTGCTATAGGTGCTTCATACTTTCCAGACTTTTCTTCTATAAATTCAGAAGCCTGTGCTATATCTGCTGCTTCCTTTACAGTTTCCATAGATGCATCATCTGCACCAAACTTAATATTAGACTCGATGGTTCCTGAGAAAAGTACACCCTTCTGAGGTACATATCCAAGTTCATCCCTTAACTCCAGCATAGATATGTTTCTTATATCTTCGCCATCAAGTGTTATAGAACCATCTGTCACGTCATATAGCCTTGGAATGAGGTTAACAAGTGTTGACTTGCCACATCCCGTACTTCCTATAATAGCTGTAGTCTTACCAGGTTCTGCCACGAAATCTATATCCTCAAGTGCATTTTCAGTTGCACCAGGATACTTGAAGTTAACATGGTTAAATGAAAGTAATCCCTTGTGTTCCTTAAGGCTCTTAGGATTCTCACAGTCTCTTATAGAAGACTTTGTATTAATAACCTCATCTATACGGTCAGCTGCAACTATAGCTCTTGGAAGCATAATTGACATCATAGTAAGCATAAGGAATGACATAACTATCTGCATAGCATATGTAATAAATGCTGTCATTGAACCAACCTGCATAACACCACTGTCAATTCT
>ERZ808240.1188-NODE-1188-length-32957-cov-3.577077_pt1 | contig 32957 bp, 45 predicted proteins | sample MGYA00521084_ERZ808240 | MGnify/ENA primary metagenome ERZ808240 (study PRJEB31516, sample SAMN03275571) | gut metagenome | biome: mammalia-associated habitat; material: feces | host: Papio cynocephalus | place: Kenya | collected 2012-08-06 ... | reverse complement strand
GAATAGTGGGCTATATGTGGCACTGGGCTGCCCCTGATGACAAGCGTGAATATTATGCCGACCAAACGGATTTTGACATCAAAAAGGCAGTTACAAAGGAAAATATCGCAGAACTCAGCCTTGATGATATCAAAAAGCTTCAAAAAGACGGCAAGGTAAGCGAAGAATGTGTGGCTATCGTTCAGAATATCGACACCATTTCAGAAAGGCTCTCCACCCTGCGAGACGAGGGCATAGCAGTGCTTTGGCGACCGCTCCACGAAGCCAGCAACGGCGACTTCTGGTGGGGCAAGGACAAGGAAGCCTACAAATGGCTTTGGAAACTTATGTATGAACGTCAGACGAAATACCACAAGCTTAACAACCTTATATGGGTATGGTCAGCGCAGAATGCCGATTGGTATGTGGGCGACGAATACTGCGATGTGCTTTCCTGCGACGTTTATGACCAGGGTAGCAAGGACGCACAGGTGAACATAATGCTTTTCCTGCAAAGCATATCAAAGAACAAGCCTATCGCAATGAGCGAATGTGGAAGCTTCCCTGACATACAGAGCGTGGCAGACGAGAGAGCCATGTGGGCATTCATAGGTCAGTGGGGCGGAAATTATCTTATGACCGACGACGGCAAGCTGTCCGAAGAAAACAACACCGCCGCCGAGCTTATCAAGATGTACAACAACAATCTCACCATAACAAGAGACAAGCTCCCAGACTTCACCCACCTTGCAAGTTCCATAAAAGAGGCGGAAGAAAAGTCCGCTGACAGCAAAAAGGGTGACAGCTCAAAGGCTGACAGCAAGGTGGAGAAAGAAACTTCTTCAAAGGCTGAATAACAAAAAACACCGCTGAGAAAATTCTCAGCGGCATTTTTATACCCTATTTACCTTTCAGCGCCTCAGAAAGCGTCCGCCAGCCAAGCATTGCGCACTTTACCCTTGCAGGCATATGGGAAATATCCCTGAGCGCAGAGGCTTCTTCAAGGCTGTCTATCTCCTCGTCTGTCGCCTCGCCCCTTATCATTCGCATGAAAGTATCCGCATATTTAAGCGCCGTTTCCTTGCTCTGACCTATTATCATTCCAAGCATTATATCCGTTGAAGCCTGAGATATTGCACAGCCGTCGCCCACAAAAGCCCCGTCCGTGATGATATCCCCGTCAGTTTTCAGCTTTAGCTGTATCTCGTCCCCACAGCTTGGATTTATTCCGTCAAGCACAATGTCCGCACCCTCGATGTCATGCTTGAAATCAGGGTGCATATTATGCTCCGTAAGTATCTCGTTGTAAAAATTTCTATTTTCCATAACCCATTCGCTCCCTGACAGTTGAAAGGCTGTCTAAAAATCTGTCTGCGTCCTCTTTTGTGTTGTAAAAAGCAAAGCTTGCCCTGACAGTTGACCTGTATCCAAGATATTCAAGCAAAGGCTGTGCGCAGTGATGACCTGCCCTGACCGCAATGCCGTCCGCCGCAAGTATCTCGCTCACGTCATGTGGGTGAACATTGTCCACAGTAAAGGTCAAAATGCCATTATGCTCCTCTGCTTTCTCCGAGCCGAGTATATTTATGTGAGCGATCTCTTTCATCTTCTCAAAAGCATATGCCGACACCTCAAGCTCTCTCCCATGTATCTCTTCAAAGCCCACGCTTTTCACATAGTCTATACCCGTTTCCCCCCCTCCTGCACCCGCCGCATTGACAGTGCCTGCCTCAAACTTGTGCGGCAGTTCAGCATACACCGCCGAAGTCCTTGACACCGACTCTATCATTTCGCCGCCTGTCAAAAACGGCGGCATTTCTTCCAGAAGCTCACGACTGCCGTAAAGCACGCCTATGCCCATTGGACCATAAAGTTTGTGACCTGAAAACGCAAAGAAATCCACCCCAAGCTTTTTCACGTCAACTGGAATGTGCGGCGTACTCTGTGCGCCGTCTGCCACCATAACAGCATTCCTGCGGTGTGCAATTTCTGCAAGCTTTTCAATAGGATATTCTCTGCCAAGCACATTTGAAAGCTGCGTCACCGCCACTATCTTCGTGCGGTCTGTTATAAGCTTCTCAGCCTTGTCAAGGTCAAGACTTCCGTCCTTTTCACATTCAAGAAACTTGAGTTCCGCACCCGTCTGCCTGCAAACCATTTGCCACGGCAAAAGGTCGCTGTGGTGTTCCATTATGGAAACAACCACCTCGTCCCCCTGCTTCAAATTGGAAAGCCCATAGCTGTATGCCACAAGATTTATGCTCTCAGTGGTGTTGCGTGTGAAAATTATCTCCTGCGCAGAAGCCGCACCGATAAAATCACGCACCGCCTTTCGTGCATTCTCATAATCCTCCGTTGCCTGAACGCTCAGCTCATAAATGCCCCTAAGCGGATTTGCGTTGTGGCAGATATAAAAATCTCTCACGGCATTGATAACGCACTGCGGTCGCTGTGCCGTGGCGGCGTTATCGATATAGACCGTTTTATCCTGCATCAAAAGCGGAAAATCCGCCTTGTATCCCTGCATTGTCCTCATTCCTCTGTATCAGTTTTTAATCCCATTGTCTTTTCAGCTTCCGCCGCAAACTCGCCGTCCTCAGCCATGTGGATAAGCCTTTCAACGGCGGCGTAAGCCATTATCTTCTCGGCAGTTTCTCTGTCAATGCCCCTGCTCTCGAAATAGAACATGGTGTCTGCGTCAAGCTCGCCGATAGTCGCTCCGTGAGTACCCTCAACATTCTCCTCTGCGCAAAGTATCAGCGGAACAGTCTTGTTCACCACATCATCGCCCAGCATAAGCACAGTTTCGTTCTCGCTGCCCACCGAGTCCGCAGAGCCTTTCTTGAAATCTATCGTTCCTCTGAAAACCTTTTTCGCACTGTCGGTCAAAGCGCCGTTCACTGTGATAAGGCTCTCCGTCTTTTTGCCGAAATGGGCAGCCACAATGTTGTAATCTATAGTCTGTGAATTTCTTCCCAAATAAGCGGTGTCAGCGTCAAACCTCGCTCCGTCACCCCTTAGAGTAACATTATCATCGCTGTAAATATCTCCGCCGCCTATCATGATAGTCATAATGTGGATATGTGAGTTTGCCCCACATTCCGCCCTGACCTCATGGCGCACAAGTCCGCTTTCTGACGGTTCGAGAAGCATAACAAGCTTTACCTCAGCCCCATCGTCAAGGTCGATATTCACCCTTGAAAGCAGCGGCTTATCCCCTCTGCATATCTCAAATATAACGCCCTTTGAAGCCTTTTGCGCCGTCACGTTTACTACTCTTTCAGTATAACCCTCAGCACCGCTATTGTCAAGTCTTACAGGTTCAGCCTTTTCGCCGCTCTTAAAGCAGATGTTCTCCTCTGTTTTAACAGCTCCCTCGCTGTCCCACTGTATCTCAGCGCTGTTCACCTTGAGAAAGTTCCATGTTTTTGTCGGCAGCTTGTCTATCAGGATATTTTTAGTCATTTTAAGCACTCCTTTCCCGTCAGCCTATGCTGCCTTTCATTTCAAGTCTAATAAGATTGTTCATTTCAACCGCATATTCCACAGGCAGTTCCTTTGAAACATTGTCTGCAAAGCCGCTTACGATAAGCGCCCTTGCGTCCTCCTCGGTCATACCACGGCTCATAAGATAGAAAACTGCGTCGCCGCTTATGCTTCCTATCTTCGCCTCGTGACCGATAGCGGCGTCCTTTGTGCGGATATCCATTGCAGGTATAGTGTCAGACCTTGACTCAGAGTCAAGCATAAGAGATTGACACGATACCGATGACTTGGCATTTTTTGCACTCTTTTCCACCACAACACTGCTTCTGAACGTGCTTATTCCGCCGCTCTTGCTTATTGAACGTGTATTCATGAACGAGCTTGTGTTCTTGCCCACATGAACGACCTTTGCGCCTGTATCGAGATTTTGTCCGCTTCCTGCGAATGTAACTCCCGTGAACTCCATTTTGGAATTGTCGCCCTTTAAAATGCTCATAGGGTAAAGACAGCCAATGTGCGAACCGAACGAGCCTGATACCCATTCGATAGTGCCGCCCTCCTCCACAAGGGCACGCTTTGTGTTAAGGTTATACATATTCTTAGACCAGTTCTCAATAGTGGAATATCTGAGCCTTGCGTTCTTTTTAACATAAAGCTCAACACAGCCTGCGTGAAGGTTTGCCACGTTGTATTTCGGAGCGGAGCAGCCCTCGATAAAGTGCAGGCTCGCACCCTCGTCAACTATGATAAGAGTGTGTTCAAACTGACCTGCGCCCTTTGCGTTAAGTCTGAAATAAGATTGAAGCGGTATTGAAAGCTGTACGCCCTTTGGCACATACACAAACGAGCCGCCCGACCATACTGCTCCATGCAAAGCCGCAAACTTGTGATCTCTCGGCGTAACAAGTTTCATGAAATATTTTCTCACCATGTCGGCATATTCGCCTTTCATGGCGCTTTCGATATCCATATAAACAACGCCCTCTTGCGCCACCTCAGAGCGCACGTTATGGTAAACAAGCTCAGAATCATACTGCGCACCCACGCCTGCAAGAGATTTTCTCTCCGCCTGCGGTATGCCCAATCTCTCAAATGTGTTCTTTATATCCTGCGGAACGTTCTTCCAGTTGTTCTGCATTTTCGTGTTTGGTCTTACATATGTGGCAATATTGTCCATATCAAGTCCCTCGAGAGACGGTCCCCAATCAGGGGTCGGTATCTCGTTATAAATCTGCAAAGATTGAAGTCTGAACTGCTGCATCCATATAGGGTCGTTCTTTTCTTTTGAAATTTTCTCTATAATTTCAGGGGTCAGACCGCTTTTTATGCGGTAAGCGTCATTTTCAACATCTTTTATATCATAAATACTGCGGTCAATATCCATGACCTGACTTTTTTCTTTCATTATTTTCACCTCGTCCTCGTGCCACTGCCATTCCTATTAGATAGCCGAAAAGCCCTTTTCGTTTATCTTTTCCACAAGCTCTGCACCGCCGTTTTTAACGATAACGCCGTTTTCCATAACATGAGCGGCGTCAACTGTCAGAGCCTCCAATATCCTTGTGCTGTGTGTTATAATGAGCAACGAGCCGTGAACACGCTCTCTGTAAAGCTTTACGCCCTGTGAAACTGTCCTTACTGCGTCAACGTCAAGACCCGAATCTGTCTCATCGAGTATAGCAAGTTTCGGCTCGAGCATAAGCATTTGCAGTATCTCAGCCTTTTTCTTTTCACCACCAGAAAATCCCACGTTGAGATCTCTGTCAGCATAAGACTCGTCCATGTCAAGAAGCTTCATTGTCTCCGCAAGCTTTTTCTTAAAATCCCAAAGTCTAAGACGTGTCTTAGTTTTCTGCTCCAAAGCGCTTCTTATAAATGAACTCAGGGTCACGCCCGGCACTTCCAATGGATTTTGGAACGACAGGAAAATACCCTTTTTCGCACGCTCGTTCACAGGCATATCAACAATGCTCTCGCCGCCGAAGACAATGTCGCCCTCTGTTACAGTGTAAGCAGGGTTGCCTGTTATAGCATAACCCAGCGTAGATTTACCTGTGCCGTTAGGACCCATAAGAACGTGAGTTTCATCATTGTTCACTGTCAGGTCAACGCCGTGGAGAATTTCCTTATCCCCAACGCTCACATGAAGTCCCGTTATCTTCAATAAACTATTGTTTTTCATAATCAGTGTCCTTTCCTCTATCGCCTTGTAAGGCTTTGTAAAACGTCATGACATAGGTCGTCATGAGTTAGATGTTCCTAATAGATATTATACCACAAAAGTATATAAAATCAATAGGAATTTTCAACAAACAATGACATATTACCGCCTTTTATAAAGTCAACACAACAAAAAATTTGATTTTACCCCTTGACAAATAATATTATATGACGTATAATATATGCAACGATATAGTATTATAAAGTCATATAGCATTATTTAATGGCGTTGACTTTGGAGAGGAGAGAGTAAATGGGCTTTTCAATAAGTGCAGGACTGCTTGATTCCATGGTCCTGTCGGTGGTAGACAGAGAAGATACCTATGGATATGAGATAACGCAGTTCATACGCAGTGCGGTGGACGTGTCAGAATCCACCTTGTATCCTGTGTTAAGACGGCTTCAAAAAAACGAGTTGCTTGAAACATACGATAAGGAATATATGGGCAGGAACAGGCGTTATTATCACGTTACCCCAAAGGGCGAAGCGGCGCTTGAAGGATACCGCAGAGAGTGGAAAAAGCATAAGAATATGGTAGACAGTATATTATTAGAAAAAGGTGGAGAAAATACATGAACAGACTTGAGTATCTTACCGAATTGCGCAGACGGCTTGAAGACGGCGGACTTGCCGCAGAAGAAATAAATGACGCAATGAGGTTTTATGAGGAGATCTTCCTTGACGCAGGGGTAGAGCATGAAGCCAAGACCGCCGAAAACCTAGGTACGCCCGAAGAGCTTGCCAACAAAATTTTGCAAGACAGCGGTATACACCCACAGGGCGACTCGGTGTTCCAAATGGAAGCCGCCGCTGACCCCTCACAGGCTCATTCTACAGACAGTAATGCGCCACAGAACAGCAATTCTCTTACAAAGCTTCTTATTATCATCATCACAAGCCCAATATGGTTCAGCCTTATGTGCGCACTTGCCGCAGTGGCATTAGCAATACTTTGCGCACTTCTGAGCATTATAATCGCAGTGTTCGCAACAGGTTTCTCCCTTACAATAGGCGGCATCATCACGCTTTTCACGGTCTACCCCGCAGGCATTGCCCTCATTGGCGCAGGACTTATCTGTATCGGACTTGGCGGCATGATAATAGTGCCTATCACAAAAGGAATATGGCATGGCTGTGTAAGCCTTTTCAACAAATTCACGAACTTTGTCCATAAGTTTGTAAGCTCAAAGGCGGTGGCATAATGGTAAAATATGATAACACAGGTGACGTAAAACGCAGACGCTTCCCATTTTTCCTGACGATATTTATTATCGGCATAGTGCTTTTCATTTTAGGCGTGGTGCTTATTCAGGTCACAAACACAAAAAGCCTTGGCAAGCGTTATTCCTACAACGAGAAGTTTGAATCAGCGAACATAGAGAATATCGACATTGACTTCTCTGCAGGCAAGCTCGATATCAAAAAGAGCAGTGACGAAAATATCCACATCACAGGAGAAAATCTCCCTGAGAAGCTGAATTTCTCATCATCAAACGGCAAGCTTCAAGTCAAGACCGCCGACAGCCTTTTACACCTTAAAGGCGGATATATCTCCTTTGACGGAAGTCAGCCTAAGCTGACTATAGAGCTTCCGGAAAAAGCGTTTGACACAGTAAAGATAGACGCAGGCGCAGGACAAATGAAGCTTTCAGACCTGACCTGTGAAAACCTCGACATAGATTTCGGTGCAGGAAGCTCAGAGGTCATAAACGTAACCTGCACAGATGAAGCCGACTTTGACCTTGGAGTAGGAAAAACAGTTTTCAAAGACTGCACTTTCAATTACTCAGACTTTGACTGCGGGGTAGGCGAAACAGACTTTGCAGGAAAGCTTCTCGGCGACGCTGAGATAGACGGCGGCATAGGCAGTATAAAATTTGATATCGACGGCTGTAAAAACGACTATAAGATAAAATCAGACAGCAAAGTGAAAATAAACAGCACAACAGAAGAAAGCGAACTTTCTTACAAAATAAAACTTGACATTGACAACGGTATAGGCGAAATTTCGCTTAATTTCAGATAGGAGTGATAGAAATGGCAAAACAACTTTACAAATTAAGAGAAGGCAGGATAATTTCCGGCGTGTGTGCAGGACTTGCGGAGTATTTCAATATTGACGTGAACATAGTCCGTATCTGCGCAGTGCTTATAGGCTGTGCAGGCGGCGCAGGAGTTATCGCATATATTGCGGCGTCGGTGCTTCTGCCTGAGAAATAAGACCATACTAAAGACAAAAACCACGGCTGAACATACCCTCAGCCGTGGTTTTTTGCGCCTTAACAAATATCTTTTCTGTTCATGAAAGTATGTGACCAATGCACAAAAGTGTCGTATCAAAACTGTGCAAACAAATGATTTATATTTTAATTTGGCAACAATTCTGCAATTGTTGCATTTTTTATGCAACAAAACACCTCTTTTTCGGGATAAGTAGGAGGTGAAAAACATGGAAGCAGTAATAGCGGCATTCATAGCGGCGACCGCAAGCATAGCCTGTCAGCTTATAATAGCTCGTTCGGGAGCTAAAGAAAACAAAAAGTCACAGGAAGCCACCGAGCGGCTTATTATATATAGAATAGATAAGCTGGAACAGACAGTATCCGAGCATAATGCACTCATATCAAGAATGGCGGCGGCGGAACAAAAGATAACAGACATGGAAAGGGAGAGATATTCATGAAAGAAAGAATTGCAAAGCTCATTGACGTAAAATCGCTTGTCACGTTGCTTATGACAAGCGTGTTCTGTATTCTCACGCTGAAAAGGATAATCAGCGGTGAGCAGTTCATCACAGTTTTCACCGTGGTGATATCATTCTACTTCGGCGTACAAACGGCAAAAAAATCGGGAGGTGACGGCAATGGAAAAAGCTAAAGGCATAGACGTTTCCCATTGGCAGGGGAAAATAGATTTTGACAAGGTAAAGTCGCAGGGCTACAGCTTTGTGATGATAAACGCAGGCTACGGCAAGTATATCGGTCAAAAAGACGAGAATTTTGAGAAAAACTACGCCGCCGCCCGAAAAGCTGGTCTGAATATCGGCGCATACTGGTATTCCTACGCCCTCACAGAAGCCGACGCCCTTGCGGAAGCGAAAACTTTTCTTGAAGTGGTAAAAGGCAAAAAGTTTGAATACCCCCTTGCCTTTGATATTGAGGACGCTTCCCAAAGCGAGCTTCCAAACGCCGCCATAAACAAAATGATAGCGGCGTTCTGCGACTATCTCGAAAACAACGGCTACTATGCGGCTGTCTACAGCTACGCTGACTTTTTCAAGCGCAAGGTATCAGACTCCGTGAAAAGCCGCTATGACATATGGGTGGCGCACTTTGACGTTGCAAAGCCTGCCATATCCACCTACGGAATGTGGCAGTATACAAGCAAAGGTTCTGTAAACGGCGTTTCAGACCGCTGTGATTGCAACTATGCCTACAAAGACTATCCAGCCATTATGAAAGAAAAGTGCCTTAACCTTTACCCTGCCAACGCAAAGCTCCTAGATACCACAGGCTACAAAAAAGGTGATAAGGGCAACGGCGTGTTTGCACTGAAATATCTTCTTATGCTTGCAAAGAAAAAAGGTATGCACAACAACAGCCTTGATAAAAACGGCATTTTCGGCGTTGGCACTCAAAAAGCCGTGAACAATATCCTCAAAGTCCACGGCTATTCACAAAACGGCATAGCAGGCAAGAAATTCATTGACCTTGTGGGCAACGAACTTCTAAAATAAACACAAACCACCGCACCCCACCTGTAGGGGCGAACAGCGTTCGCCCGCAAATTCGCCACAAAATAATAAGCACATAAAAAAGGCTGTACCCTTACGGATACAGCCTTGAATGCTATGCAAAATTTATTAAACCAACTGAATGATAGCCATTTCAGCAGCGTCGCCACGACGTGGTCCGATCTTGATGATCTTTGTATAGCCGCCGTTTCTGCCCTCGTATGAAGGTGCAATGTTGTCAAACAGCTTCTTAGCTACGTCTTCCTTAGTTACATAAGAAAGTACCTGACGCTTTGAGTGAAGGTCGCCTGCCTTGCCGAGAGTAATCATTTTCTCAGTCATAGCAGCAACTTCCTTAGCTCTTGTTACAGTGGTTTCAATCTTACCGTTTTCGAGAAGATAAGTAACCATAGCTCTGAGCATTGCTTTTCTCTGGTCGCTAGTTCTTCCCAGCTTTCTTGTGCCTGGCATAGATTTTCACTCCTTACTTTAATTATCGTCCTCTGAATTAAGGTCGTAACCCAATGAATGAAGCTTTTCCTTTACCTCGTCAAATGACTTCTTACCAAGGTTTCTGACCTTCATCATTTCTTCAGCAGACTTTTCAATCAAATCGTTAACCGTGTTAATTCCTGCACGCTTCAGACAGTTAAATGAACGCACAGATAAGTCAAGTTCCTCAATGGTCATCTCAAGGATCTTTTCCTTGCCCTTTTCATCCTTTTCAACCATCATCTCTACAACGTTGGTCTCTTCTGAGAGATCAACAAAGAGATTCAGATGCTCGTTGAGGAGTTTGGCTGCCATTGATACAGCTTCCTTAGCGGAGATAGTACCGTCGGTCCAAACCTCCAGTGTAAGCTTATCAAAGTCGGTGATCTGTCCAACACGGGTGTTATCCACCGTGAAGTTCACCTTTAATACAGGCGTATAAATACTGTCTACTGCAATAACACCGATAGGGGCATTAGGCATAAGAGCCTTGTTCTTTTCCGCAGAAACATATCCACGACCTCTGTCGATCTCAATTTCCATATAAAGCTTTGCGCCCGGTCCCAATGTTGCAATGTGCATATCAGGAACAAGAATGTCCACCTCAGAATCTGTCTTGATGTCGCCGGCAGTGACAACGCACTCGCCTTCGGCTTCAATGTAGATCTTTTTAGGACCCTCGCCGTAAAGCTTTGCAGTTAAACCCTTGAGGTTAAGAATGATCTCAGTAACATCTTCCTTAACTCCGGGAATTGTTGATAGTTCGTGGTGTACACCGTCGATCTTTACCGATGTAACGGCGACGCCTGGCAAAGAGGAGAGCAGTACACGTCTCAGACTGTTTCCGAGCGTAATACCATAGCCACGCTCCAGAGGTTCGAGAATAAACTTGCCGTATGTTCCGTTGCTCTTTAGCTCGGCTGTTTCGATTTCAGGCTTTTCTATTTTTTCAAGCATTTAAGACCCTCCTGTTTTCAAACTCGATTGTTTTATATGATCAATAACACATACACTTCCAAAAACATATCAAGTATTTCTCCGATACGCACCCATGCAGAGTGCATACCGAGAGAACCACTATCAATACATTATTTAGAATACAACTCGACGATGAGGTGCTCCTCGATGTCATAGTCAAGGTCGTCCTTAACAGGCATACGCAGAACCTTAGCTGTCTGGTTGTCCTTGTTTACCTCAAGCCATGTAGGAGCTGCCTTTGAAGCGTTAGCCTCAATGATCTGCTTGAACTTCTCGCTCTTCTTGCTGTTTTCCTTAAGTGAGATAACGTCGCCTTCCTTAACTCTGTAAGAAGGAATGTCAACTCTCTTGCCGTTAACAAGATAATGACCGTGAACAACGAGCTGACGAGCCTCTCTTCTTGTCATTGAAAGACCCATTCTGTATACAACGTTGTCAAGTCTTGACTCGAGAAGAGTAATGAGGTTAGCACCAGCCTGACCCTCCATTTTCTCAGCAAGCTCGAACAAGTGACGGAACTGCTTCTCAAGAACGCCGTAGATGAACTTGAGCTTCTGCTTTTCCTTGAGCTGCATACCGTATTCTGAAACTTTCTTTCTCTTGTTATCGTTGGAATTACGCTTTGTTTCTTCCTTATTAACACCCATAACTGCTGGGCTGATTCCGAGAGATTTACATCTCTTGAGTATTGGTTCTCTATTTACTGCCATAGTAAATACCTCCGTTTTCTAAATGTTATCGGGTCTTAGCCGAATTGCTTACCCGACTTTGAGTAAACTACAAACTCAAATTGTCTTATAAACTATACACGTCTTCTCTTTGGAGGACGGCATCCATTGTGAGGGATCGGAGTTACATCCTTGATAAGTCTAACTTCAAGATCCTCAGACTGCAAAGCTCTGATTGCAGCCTCACGGCCAGCACCAGGTCCCTTTACAAAAACTTCAACTGTCTTAAGGCCATGCTCCTTAGCAGCTCTTGCAGCAGTTTCAGCAGCTGTCTGAGCAGCGAATGGAGTAGACTTCTTAGAACCTCTGAAGCCGAGTCCGCCGGCAGATGCCCAAGAAATAGCATTGCCCTGCATATCTGTAATAGTTACGATAGTGTTGTTAAAAGTAGACTGGATATGAACCTGTCCCTGTTCAATGTTCTTTCTTTCACGACGACGACGAATAGTAGTCTTCTTCTTAGCCTGAGCCATTGTTCACACCCTCCTTACTTCTTCTTATTAGCGATTGTCTTTACAGGACCCTTACGAGTTCTTGCATTGGTCTTTGTTCTCTGACCTCTAACTGGGAGACCTCTTCTGTGACGAAGACCACGATAACAACCGATTTCTGTCAATCTCTTGATATTGAGCGCAACATTTCTTCTGAGGTCACCCTCAACAGTGATGTTATGGTCAATATATTCACGCAATTTAGCTACATCGTCCTCAGACATATCCTTAACTCTTGTGTCAGGATTTACGCCTGTTTCATTAAGAATCTTAGTAGCAGTTTTCTGACCTATACCATAGATATAAGTAAGAGCAATTTCAATTCTCTTATCCTTTGGCAGGTCGATACCAGCAATACGAGCCATTATTTAGCTGCACCTCCATTATTGGTTTGTTAGCCCTGACGTTGTTTGTGCTTAGGATTCTGGCAGATTACCATAACCTTGCCTTTTCTCTTGATTACCTTGCACTTCTCGCAGATAGGCTTAACTGAAGGTCTTACTTTCATTGAAATACCTCCTTTGAATTTAGCGACAAGAATTAAAAATTCTTAAACTTATGGGAAAGCTTACTTAGCTCTCCATGTGATTCTTCCCTTTGTCAAGTCATACGGTGACATTTCGACCGTTACCTTATCTCCGGGCACGATACGAATATAATTCATACGCAGCTTACCCGAAATATGAGCAAGGATTTTATGACCGTTTGAAAGTTCTACCAGAAACGTTGCATTTGGCTTAGCCTCAATTACCGTTCCCTCAAGTTCGATAACGTCTTCCTTTGACATTAAAAAACCTCCCCATCTAAAAGGTTTTGGTCTGCTGTAACATGGTTTGGGTCAAAACCTTGTATCAGCCGTCTTAATTTCCTGTTTGTCAGCTCATCAGTGCTGATGATAACGCCCGCAGGTGAAATGTGTTTCATGTTTTTGCGCTTTGGCTTTTGAAGCTTGCGCTCCTTGCCGTCTGCGATATACACAAAACCGCCGCTGGCAGCTACCGCAACAAAATATCTGCCCTTATCACGGCCTGCGTTCGCAAGCACCACTGAACCGATCGGTATATCTACAACGCTTTTCTCCGTCATACTTTGGTCAGAATAACTGCCCCGTCAGGAGTAACTGCGATTGTATGCTCAAAATGAGCCGCCCACTTGCCGTCTTTTGTCTTGACAGTCCAGCCGTCAGGCATTGTCTTGATATCAGCTGTACCCATGTTTATCATAGGCTCTATAGCTATTACCATGCCTGCCACAAGTCTGATGCCGTGACCAGCCTTGCCATAGTTCGGAACTTCAGGATCTTCGTGAAGTTTTTTGCCCACACCATGACCTACGAACTGTCTTACAACGGAGTAGCCGTTGTCCTCATTGTATTTCTGAATAGCCGCACCCAAGTCGCCAAGTCTAACACCAGGCTTTACCATATCTATTGCAAGATACAGACTTTCTTCGGTGGACTTCATCAGAGCCTCTGCCTCAGGGGAAATCTTGCCTACAGCAAAGGTCTTGCAGGAATCTCCGTGATAGCCGTCGATATAAGCACCAACGTCTACTGAAACGATGTCGCCCTCGCAAAGCTTGCGTGGACCGGGGATACCATGGATTATCTCATCGTTGACGGAAATGCAGGCTGAGCCTGGAAATCCGCCGTAGCCAAGAAAGCTTGGCTTTGCACCATGAGAAGTGATATATCTGTGAACGACTTTATCAAGCTCGTAGGTAGTCATACCCGGTCTGATAGCCTCGCCCGCAGCGATCAATGCTCCGGCGGTTATTGCGCCCGCCTTCCGCATTTTCTCGATCTCTTTGTTTGATTTAACGCAAATCATTAAAAACGCCTCGGATTCTATGCCTTAACAGCTTCGAGGACAAGCTTTGAAGTGTCCTCTACCTTATCCTGTCCCTCAACAGTAACAAGTTTGCCCTGCTTACCATAATAATCTTTAAGAGGGGCGGTTGATTTGTGATATGTCTGAAGTCTGCTGATAACTGTTGCAGGCTCATCGTCCTTACGGATAACGATTGGCTTGCCGCAAACGTCGCACACACCCTCTACCTTTGAAGGCTTGAAAGCTGTGTGGTAAGTAGCGCCACAGTCAAGGCAAACTCTTCTGCCTGAAAGTCTCTGCTGGATAGTCTCGTCCGGAACATATATCTCGATGACCTTGTCTATCTTAACGCCCATAGCGTCAAGTGCCTCAGCCTGAGGAACTGTTCTTGGGAAGCCGTCCAGAATGAAACCGTTCTGAGCGTCAGGCTCAGCGATCCTGTCCTTGAGGATACCGATTACGATATCGTCTGATACAAGGTCGCCTGCGTCCATAGCAGCCTTAGCCTTGAGACCGTACTCAGTGCCAGCCTTAACAGCAGCTCTGAGCATATTACCTGTAGAAATAGTAGGAATATTCAGAGCCTTGCAGATAACCTCAGCCTGAGTTCCTTTTCCCGCACCGGGAGCGCCTAAAAGAATAATATTCATTTTTAACTCCTTTTTATCTCAAACGTAAAGCCTATGGTTTATTCAAGGAAGCCCTTATGATGACGCATCATCATCTGAGATTCCATAGTTCTTGCAGTTTCAAGAGCAACTGATACAACGATGAGTATCGAAGTACCGCCCATTGCAATGTTCATCTTTGCGATCGAAGAAAAGATAATAGGGAAGATAGCGATTATTCCGAGGAACACAGCTCCTACCAATGTTATCTTTGACAGAACCTTCTTCAGATAATCGGAAGTTGGTCTGCCCGGTCTGATACCAGGGATACCGCCGTTATTCTGTCTGAGGTTGTTAGCGATCTCAAGTGGATTGTACTGCATTGAAACGTAGAAATAGTTAAAGCCGATTATCAGCACGAAGTACAGACAAGCGTAGAACGGATGAGTGTACTCGAACCAGTGGAGGAAGTGATCGTAGAAACTTCCGCTCTTAGGTTCAATGAACATCTTGAGTGTTGAAGGCAGTGACATGAAAGCCATTGCAAATATGATAGGCATAACGCCGCTCATTGCGATCTTGACCGGAATAAATGTATTCTGACCGCCGTACTGTTTTCTGCCGACTACTCTCTTAGCGTACTGTATCGGTATTCTTCTTTCAGCCTCGTTCATAAAGATGATAAAGCCTATCATCAGAACAAACACAATGAGTATGAAGATAACAAGTATGATCTTCTTAGCATCACCAGTCTTCATCAAACTGAAGAGACTGAGTACTGCTGAAGGGCCTCTAGCAATGATACCTGCGAACAGGAGCATTGAGATACCGTTTCCGATACCCTTTTCATTGATCTCGTCACCAAGCCAAATAGTCAGTGACGCACCTGCTGTAAAGCAAGCGATAATAACGATCTCTGCGAATATCTTGCTAAAGCCCTCTGTGTAAACACAAGCGCCCGCTTTCTTCATGGTGAGGTAATAAGCCCACGCCTGGAAGATCGCAATAGCAAGGGACGCATATTTTGTTATCTTGTTGAGTTTCTTTCTTCCCTCCGGTCCCTCTTTCTGGAGTCTTTCCAGAGGTGGGAGAGCATAGGTCAGAAGCTGAATGATAATTTGTGCATTAATATAAGGTGAAACGGAGAGCGCCAAGAGGGTAGCTTTTGAGAAGTTACCTCCTGACAGAACGTTCAGGTAGCTGAAAAAGTCACCTGACGAAGCACTCTGTTCAAACCATGCTGACAATGCGGTTGAGTCAAGGTAAGGTACAGGAACTGTACCGCCGACTCTGTAGATGATGATGATGAAAAAAGTAAATAGAAGTTTTTTTCTTAATTCCGGAACTCTCCAGGCATTACGAAATGTCTCTATCACAATTACATCACCTCAACCTTCCCGCCTGCCTTTTCAATCTTTTCCTTAGCAGCTGCTGAGAACTTAGCAGCTTTAACGGTAAGGTTTTTAGTTAATTCGCCGTTTCCGAGGATCTTGACGCCGTCAAGTTCCTTCTTGATGATGCCTGAAGCTTTAAGAAGCTCAGTATCAACAACTGTGCCGTCAACAAATCTATCAAGATCAGATACATTTACGATAGCATACTTTGTTGCGAAAATATTGTTGAATCCACGCTTAGGGATTCTTCTTGCGAGCATTGTCTGTCCGCCTTCAAAGCCCGGTCTAACTCCGCCGCCGGAACGAGCCTTCTGACCTTTGTGTCCCTTGCCTGCGGTCTTTCCGTTACCGGAACCGTGACCTCTGCCCTTGCGCTTGCTCTCCTTTACGGAGCCTGCAACAGGTGATAATTCGTGCAGTTTCATTCAGATTGCACCTCCTTATGCTTCAGTTACTTTAATAAGATGGGAGATAACCTTTACCTTTCCCTTTGTCTGAGGATTGTCAGGCTGACAAGTCTTATCCCCGATTTTTCTGAGACCCAGTGAATTAGCGGTAGCGACCTGCTTATCGCTTCTTCCGTTAAGGCTCTTTATCAGTTCGATGTTAATTGCCATAACTGTTATCCTCCTTAGCCTGTAATTTCTTTAACTGTCTTGCCTCTGAGAGCTGCTACTGTTTCAGCGCTTCTGATGTTAGCAAGACCGCTTATTGTAGCTCTTACTGCGTTGTAAGGATTGTTTGAACGGAGCTGCTTAGCTCTGATATCCTTGATTCCAGCAGCTTCTACAACGGCTCTTACTGTGCCGCCTGCGATAACTCCAGTACCTGGTGCTGCAGGCTTGAGAAGAACCTCGCCTGCACCGAACTTACCGATAATTTCGTGTGGGATAGTTGTTCCCTTAAGTGAAATTCTGATAAGGTTCTTCTTGGCGTCCTGGATTGCCTTTCTGATTGCGTCAGGAACTTCTCCTGATTTACCGATTCCGAAACCTACTACTCCGTTTCCGTCGCCTACTACTACGAGGACTGAGAACTTCATTATACGGCCGCCCTTAACAGTCTTTGATACTCTGTTAATCGCAACGACCTTTTCAGTAAGTTCCATGTTTGAAGCATCTATTAAAGCCAATGTTTACCCTCCTCTTTAGAACTTAAGTCCGCCTTCACGGGCTCCGTCTGCCAACTCCTGAACACGTCCGTGGTAAAGGTATCCGCCTCTGTCGAATACGACATTCTCGATACCCTTTGCCTTAGCTGCCTGAGCGATCATCTCGCCGACCTTGTGAGCGCCTTCCTTGTTGCCGCCGTTGCCTTCAAAATCCTTGGACATTGAAGAAGCGCTGCAAAGTGTTACGCCGTTAACATCGTCAATGATCTGCACATAGATATGCTTAGAGGAGCGGAATACGTTGAGACGAGGACAATCAGCTGTTCCGTTGATCTTGTTGCGGACTCTCTGATGTCTTTTGGCTCTTGCCTTAGCCTTGTCAAGCTTTTTAACCATAGTAATTCTCTCCTTTTATTACTTCTTGCTGCCCTTACCAGCTTTACCTTCCTTACGGATAACGTACTCGCCTTCGTAACGAATACCCTTACCCTTATAAGGCTCTGGTGGACGCTTCTCACGGATCTCACAAGCAAACTGACCTACTTCCTGCTTGTCGCAGCCTGAAATTACGATGTGGTTTGCGTCAGGTACGTCGATCTTGATAGTATCTGTCTCAGGAACGATAACCTGATGAGAGAAACCAAGGTTCATAACAAGGTTCTTACCCTGCTTCTGAGCTCTGTAACCTACACCAACGATCTCAAGCTTCTTTGCGAAACCGTCTGTAACACCCTCTACCATGTTGTGTACGAGTGTTCTTGTCAGACCGTGCAGTGACTTGTGGAGCTTATCTTCTGAAGGACGCTCTACTGTGATCACGCCGTCTGCACACTTTATGATCATATCCTTGTGGAACTCTTTTGTGAGTGAACCCTTAGGACCCTTTACTGTAACTACGTTTCCGTCTGCAACAGTAACCTCTACACCTGCAGGAACACTAATTGGCTTAATACCTATTCTTGACATAACTTAGTCCTCCTTACCAGATGAATGCGAGAACTTCTCCGCCGACATTCAGCTCTCTAGCCTTCTTGTCTGTGATAACGCCCTTTGAAGTAGATACGATTGCAATACCGAGGCCCTTTATAACCTTTGGCATATCCTCGCAGCTTGCGTAAATTCTCAGACCAGGCTTTGAAACTCTTCTGAGTCCTGTGATGACTGGATTTCTGTTCTCGTCATATTTAAGAGTAATTCTAATGATACCCTGCTTACCGTCTTCAATGATCTTGAAGTCCTTAACGTATCCTTCGTCTACGAGGATCTGTGTGATAGACTTCTTCATATTAGATGCAGGAACGTCAACTGTTGCGTGCTTCGCAGTACTTGCGTTACGGATTCTTGTAAGAAGATCCGCTATTGTATCAGTAATTTGCATGCGTGTTAACCTCCTTTTACCAACTAGCCTTCTTAACTCCCGGAATCTTACCCTCGTGAGCCAACTCTCTGAAACAGATACGGCAAACGCCGAACTTTCTCAGATAAGCATGAGGTCTTCCGCAGATCTTACATCTGTTGTAAGCACGAGTGGAATATTTAGGCGTAGCCTGCTGTTTGTTGATCATAGCCTTCTTAGCCATTTTTTATCCTCCTCTTACTTATCAGCAAATGGAGCACCCATAAGTGAAAGCAGCTCCTTTGCCTCTTCGTCAGTTTTTGCAGTTGTGATAAAGTTGATATCCATACCACGAACCTTATCTATCTTATCGTATTCGATCTCAGGGAAGATCAGCTGCTCCTTAAGACCAGTAGAGTAGTTACCTCTGCCGTCGAAGGAGTTAGGGTTGATACCTCTGAAGTCTCTTACACGAGGAAATGCTACGTTGAAAAGTCTGTCAACGAATTCATACATTTTCTCTGCTCTCAGTGTTACCTTAACACCGATGATCTGTCCGTCTCTGAGCTTGAAGTTAGCAACGGACTTCTTTGCCTTACAAACGATCGGCTTCTGTCCTGTGATAGCAGCCAGATCAGTCATAATAGCGTCGATAACCTTCTTGTTATCCTTATCTGCGCCGCAGCCCACGTTGATAACAACCTTATCAAGCTTTGGGATCTGCATAACGTTAGCGTATTCGAATTTCTTCATCATAGCAGGAGCTACGTCGCTAACATAATATTCTTTAAGTCTAGCCATCGTAATATCCTCCTAATTAAAATTCTTCGCCGCAGTCTGCGTTCTTGCAGACTCTAACTTTAGTACCGTCCTCAAGGAACTTATGAGCGACTCTTGTTGGCTTGCCGCACTTAGGGCAAACTGCCTGTACCTTTGAAGCGTACATTGCAGCCTCAGCCTCAACTATGCCGCCCTGCTCGCCCTGACGTCTTGGCTTAACGTGCTTTGTAGCAATGTTAAGACCCTCAACGATTACCTTTCCCTCCTTAGGGGAAACTTCCAGGACCTTGCCCTTCTTACCCTTGTCCTTACCGGAGAGGATAACGACGGTGTCGCCTGTTTTTACGTGTACCTTATTCATTGTTACGACACCTCCAATTAAAGAACTTCTGGAGCAAGTGAAAGGATCTTCATATAGTCCTTCTCTCTGAGCTCCTTAGCTACTGGTCCAAATATACGAGTACCTCTTGGGTTCTTGTCTTCTTTGATAATAACAGCTGCGTTTTCGTCAAAACGGATATATGTGCCGTCTGCACGACGAAGACCCTTAGCTGAACGAACGATTACTGCTTTAACAACGTCGCCCTTTTTAACAACTCCGCCTGGTGTTGCCTTTTTAACAGAACAAACTACAACGTCACCGATGTTTGCATACTTTCTGCGTGTTCCGCCGAGTACCCTGATGCACATAAGCTCCTTTGCTCCGGAGTTATCTGCTACCTTCAGGTAAGTCTGCATTTGTATCACAGTGCGTTCCTCCTTTCAGAATTTAACGTGCGGTCGGCAGAAGTTATCTGCCACCTGCACTATGCGTTTTAATTACTTAGCCTTCTCAAGAACGTTAACAAGACGCCATCTCTTGTCCTTTGACAGAGGTCTTGTTTCCATAACTTCAACCTTGTCGCCTATATTGCAAACATTGTTTTCGTCATGTGCCTTAAGCTTAACTGTTCTCTTGATGATCTTCTTGTAAAGTGGGTGCTGTACGTTATCCTTGATAGCAACTACGATAGTCTTATCCATTTTGTTAGAAACTACAACGCCAACTCTAGTTTTTCTCAAATTTCTCTCTTCGCTCACAGTTAATCCTCCCTTCGAAAATTACTGAACATTGGACTCTTGCTTACGAATGAATGTCTTTACACGAGCAATATCCTTCTTCACAGCCTGAAGTCTCTTAGGATTCTCCAGCTGATTTACAGCGTGCTGGAAACGAAGGTTAAAAAGCTCCTGCTTGAGCTCAGCGAGTTTGCTGTTGAGCTCGTCGACTGTCATATCCTTGATTTCATTAGCCTTCATTATTGCTCACCACCCGTTTCTTGAGTATCTCTTTTAACGAACTTACACTTGATAGGCAGCTTGTGCATTGCAAGACGCATTGCTTCTCTAGCTGTCTCTTCAGGTACTCCTGCGATCTCGAACATTACTCTGCCCGGCTTAACAACGGCTACCCAATACTCAGGTGCGCCCTTACCTTTACCCATTCGAGTTCCAAGAGGCTTTCTTGTTGCAGGCTTATCTGGGAAGATCTTGATCCAAACCTGACCGCCACGCTTGATGTATCTTGTCATTGCGATACGGGCAGCTTCGATCTGATTTGATGTGATCCAAGCAGGCTGAAGAGCCTGAAGACCATACTCACCGTGAGAAACTGTGTTACCTCTCATAGCCTTGCCTGTCATACGGCCACGGTGCTGTTTTCTGAACTTAACTCTCTTTGGAAGCAGCATTACTTGTTACCTCCCTCTTTTTTAGCCTTATTGAAGTCACGCTTACCATTTCTGTTCTGGCGTCTTCTGTCGTTTGACTCTCTCTTGTCTGAAGCAGCAACTTCGCCCTTAAGAACTTCGCCTCTGTATATCCATACCTTAACGCCGATCCTACCGTAAGTTGTGTGTGCCTCAGCTGTACCGTAGTCGATGTCAGCTCTGATAGTCTGGAGCGGGATCGTACCCTCGTGGTATGTCTCTGCTCTAGCGATCTCAGCGCCGCCAAGACGGCCGCCGCATCTAACCTTGATACCCTTAGCGCCGAGCTTCATAGCTCTGCCGATAGACTGCTTCATTGCTCTTCTGAATGAGATTCTATCTTCAAGATCGTGTGCGATCTTTTCTGCAACGAGCTGTGCATTGATGTCAGGCTGCTTTACCTCAACGATGTTGATAGCAACGCTCTTGCCGATCATCTTTTCAACGTTTGCACGGAGCTTCTCGATCTCTGCGCCGCCTCTGCCTATTACGATACCAGGCTTTGCACAGTGGATGTGGATTCTTACCTTCTGACCGCCGTCCTTATCGGCAAATCTTTCGATCTCTACTTTTGGAACGCCGGCGTATACGCACTTATCTGCTGGATTCTTTGACCTTGTATTCAGTACCTTAAGAATGTAGTTACGAACGTTGTAATCCTCAACCAGTGTATCGCCAAAAGTACCCTTTTCTGCAAACCAGCGGGAGTCCCAATTCTTAATCACACCGACACGAAGTCCGTGTGGATTTACTTTCTGTCCCATAGTTTACCTCCTCTTTCAGCTTATTCCTTTTCCTTGAGAACGATCGTAACGTGTGATGTTCTCTTCAGAATTCTATATGCTCTGCCTTGTGCTCTTGGCATGATTCTCTTCATTATCGGTCCCGGACAAACATAGCACTCTGCAACGTAAAGGTTGTTCTTATCCATGTTATGGTTGTTCTCAGCGTTGTGAGCGGCGGACTTCAGAAGCTTCTCAAGATATTCACTTGCAGCCTTTGGTGTATGCTTTACTGTTGCCATTGCAACATCATAGTCTTTTCCTCTGATCAGATCGAGAACGATCTGCACCTTACGAGGAGCAATACGAGCATTTCTCAGAATTGCTTTTGCTTCCATTTGTATTCCTCCTTCCGCACTACTTACCGTTGTTTGAGGTCTTTGAACCTGCATGACCCTTGAATGTTCTTGTTGGAGCAAACTCTCCCAGCTTGTGACCAACCATGTCCTCTGTTACATATACAGGAACGTGCTTACGTCCGTCGTGAACTGCGAATGTGTGACCAACGAATTCAGGGAATATTGTAGAAGCTCTGCTCCATGTCTTGAGCACCTTCTTCTCGCCTGCATCGTTCATTGCCTTAACTCTCTTGTAAAGGACCTCCTGTACGTATGGTCCCTTCTTGACACTTCTACCCATTGATCATCTGCCTCCTTTCAGCATTACTTACCGTTTCTGCGTTTTACGATAAACTTATCGGAGCGATGATGCTTAGCACGGGTCTTGTATCCCATAGTTGGCTTACCCCAAGGTGTAACTGGGCTTGGTCTACCAACTGGAGCACGACCCTCACCACCACCGTGTGGGTGATCGCATGGGTTCATTACAGAACCTCTAACGGTAGGTCTCCAGCCCATATGGCGCTTTCTACCTGCCTTACCGATATTAACGTTCTCATGGTCGATGTTTCCTACCTGACCTATTGTAGCCATGCAGTTTACAGGGACCTTTCTCATCTCGCCTGAAGGAAGTCTTACGAGTGCGTAGTTGTCTTCCTTACCCATGAGCTGAGCCATATTTCCTGCTGAACGAACGAGCTGTGCGCCCTTGCCAGGGTAAAGCTCAATGTTGTGGATGAATGTACCAACAGGAATGTTGATCATTGCAAGTGCATTACCAGGCTTGATATCCGCGTCTGCGCCTGCTCTGATAACGTCACCTACCTTAAGACCATAAGGTGCGATGATGTATCTCTTCTCGCCGTCCTCATACTCTACAAGAGCAATGAAAGCTGAACGGTTTGGATCGTACTCGATAGTAAGAACTGTAGCGTTCATATCGAGTTTGTTTCTCTTAAAATCAATTACACGGTATTTTCTTCTTACTCCGCCGCCTCTGTGACGAACAGTGATTCTACCGTAGCTGTTTCTACCTGAGTTCTTCTTGAGCGGCTCAAGCAGAGACTTACATGGAGCAGCCTTTGAAAGCTCGGAATAATCGGTAACTGTCATACCTCTTCTACCGGCTGTAGTAGGCTTGTAGCTCTTTATTGCCATTTAAAATTCACTCCTTATCTGAGTTTTGCGAAAAGGTCAAAGCGTTTTCACGCCAAGTGCCCTTCCATACTTACGTCCTGCGGTGAAATGAATGAGCGGTCCTCGCCGCCTCGCAAGACCTTTCCGAAAGCTTCTCGGTATTCATGAAGTCTTTCGGAGGAATGCAGCTTTACGCTGCACCTCTTTTAGAGGATATTAGAACAAGCCCTCGAAGAATTCGATTGTCTTGTCACCCTCAAGAGTAACGATCGCTTTTTTCCAGTCTGGTCTGTAGCCTACGCTTCTTCCCATTCTATTCTGCTTACCCTTAACGCTGATCGTGTTTACCTTAGCTACCTTTACGTTGAAGAGTTCTTCAACAGCCTTAGCGATCTCGATCTTGTTAGCGTCCTTAGCGACCTTGAAAGTGTATCTGTTAGCCTGAAGTCTATCCATAGAGTCTTCAGTGATAACTGGCTTTAAAATAATGTCTTGAGCAGTTCTCATTATGCGTAAACCTCCTCAATCTTCTTTACAGCCTCTGAAGAAACGATAAACTTATCATAGTTCAGAATGTCGTAAACACTGAGAGTATTTACAGTAGCTGTCTTAATGCCAGGAATGTTGGCTGCACTCTTGATAACGGTCTTATCAGACTCTGCTGTAACGATGAGAGCCTTACCCTCTGCGCCAAGTGCCTTGAGCATCTCAACAACAGCCTTTGTCTTGTAGCTCTCGAGCTTGATAGAATCAACAACTACGAGGTTCTCATCAACGACCTTTGTTGAAAGTGCAGACTTCATACCGAGTCTTCTTTCCTTTTTATTAAGTGAATAGCTGTAATCTCTTGGCTTAGGACCGAGAGCAACACCACCGTGTACCCACTGTGGAGCTCTGATAGAACCCTGTCTTGCGTGACCTGTTCCCTTCTGTCTCCATGGCTTTCTACCGCCGCCTCTTACTTCTGTTCTTGTAAGAGTTGACTGTGTGCCCTGTCTCTGGTTAGCAAGATAATTTACAACCATAGCGTGCATGATAGCCTTGTTTGGCTCGATACCGAAAATAGCATCGTTAAGCTCAGTGTCGGCAACCTTTTTGCCTGTCATATCAAATACTGAAATCTGTGACATTATGATTCCTCCTTCCACTAAGCCTTCTTAACGCAGTCGCAAATTGTAACTGTACCGTTCTTTGGTCCAGGAATTGCGCCCTTGATTGCGATAAGATTGTTTTCTGCGTCTACCTTGACGATCTCAAGATTCTGTACAGTTACCTTTACGTTACCGTACTGACCAGGCATACCCTTGCCCTTGAAGATCCTTGAAGGTGAAGAACAAGCACCCATAGAACCTGCATGTCTGTGTACAGGACCTGTACCGTGAGTTTCCTTAAGTCTTGAGTTGTTGTGACGCTTGATCGTACCGGAGAATCCGTGACCCTTGCTTGTACCGCTAACATCAACGATGTCGCCTGCAGCAAATGTGTCAGCCTTTACGATATCTCCAACATTAAGAGCTGATGTATCAGCAAGTCTGAACTCCTTAAGAGTTCTCTTCATTGCAACGTCAGCCTTCTTGAAGTGACCCTGAAGAGGCTTGTTTACTCTCTTCGCTCTGATGTCGCCGTAGCCCAGCTGAACAGCTTCATAGCCGTCATTCTCAACTGTCTTTTTCTGAACGACAACGCAAGGACCAGCTTCAACAACTGTTACAGGAATTACTTTTCCTGCTTCATCGAAAATCTGTGTCATACCGATTTTCTTACCGATGATTCCCTTTTGCATTATGTTTTCCTCCTATGTGGTTATTGGTCGGACTTGTCCGACGTGACCTGCGTGTTAAATGTTTTTTGAGATCGCACGCGATCTCATTTGGAGATTACTTGATCTCCATAACAATGTTAACGCCTGCAGGAAGTTCAAGATTTTCAAGAGCTGCCGTTGTTTCCTTTGTAGGTCTGAGCACGTCGATAAGTCTCTTGTGAGTTCTCATCTCGAACTGCTCACGGCTATCCTTATACTTGTGTACAGCTCTGAGGATCGTGATTACCTCTTTGTCTGTAGGAAGTGGGATAGGGCCTGAAACCTGTGCGCCTGAACGCTTAACAGCCTCAACGATCTTTGCTGCAGCTGCATCAACAACTGCGTGCTCGTAACCCTTGATCTTGATTCTGATCTTTTCATTGACTGCCACTTAAATCGCCTCCTTGTGCAAATTAAAAAAAGTTTAGGGGGCAGCTTTCTTTCACTCAAGCCTCAGTCAATTGCGTAAATGATCGAGGCGTGCCGATCGCTTACGCAATTGACAGGTTCGAGCTTTTAAAAGCTTTCTGTTGACACCCGTTTACACTCTGCCGTGTGTTTCCTGCCGCTCTCATAAAAAATTCCGAAACCCATAAGGCTTTCGGACTCAGAAAACAGCGCACACAGCATCACACATACTCACGCTAAAGCAGACCTTGTCCGCTATCGCAAGAAGCATAAGCACATACTGTGTTCGGTATTAACAGTCGCCCGGTTTAAAATCGGACATACTCCACGGAAATTACCTGACCAACTGTCAGCAACCTTCCGCTTCATCGCATATCATCATCGTGTACATTAAATACACTGTGCAGTCACGCAAGTATTATTATACACTACTTTTACCCCATTTGCAAGCGGTTACAGACAAATTACAGTATAGAACTTTTGCTGATTTTTCAGTATATTTCTATACACATTGCATAAATTTCACTATGAGTATCATTTACCGCTACATTTTATTCATATTCGCCGCAAAACCTGTATTTTCGGGGCTTTAGCAGAGTAAAACGCTACTATTTATCGCAATAATTTTGCTATCACCAAAAAAAACGGGCGACCAAAGGTCGCCCCTACAAGAGGTATGTTGTAGGGGACGGCGTCCTCGACGTACCATTTTGCTGTGTCACGTTACACAAAATTTGCATATTACGCCACGTTGTCATTATTATAATACGCCTTGACCTTTTTTTACGTTTCAGCGTCCCTTTCTGTTGTCTGTATCTTCTTATTTGTTCTTACAATAACATAATAACAAATATCTGCACAAAATGCAAGCATTTGTCACTCTTTAAGCTGTTTTTAAGATTTGTTATAATAATGCACAAAAATCCTGCTCCCATATTTTATCCACTTATACAAGCCAAAGATAATTTTATTAACATTGTACTAAATTTCTTTGTTTTATCGCCATTATCTATTGACATTGCACATACAGTGTGCTATCATGAATACAGAAAAACGCCTAGGTACGCTGTCTTTCGTACTTTTAACATTCAGAAAGGAATGAGGGTTTATGATGAAAAAAATATTAGCAGCCGTTGGTGCAATGGCAATAGTTATTTGCGGCGGTATAGTTGCTTTCTCAGGCGGCAATACTACCCCTAAGCTTGAAACATATGAAGACACTGGCGTCACAATGGAGATACAAGAAGATGAAGTTCCTCTCGCAAGGTCATTCTTTGTTGACCTTGACGATCAGATCTCTATTGACGAGGAGGAAGTTCCTCTTGCAATTTGCTATGTTGCTGATTGGTTCAGCGGCGGAAATGAGCCTAGCGGTCCTTCATCTGCTGCACCTGAATTTCCGTCTTATACCGACCCTGTTATCGAATCAACTATAATAGGCGACGATACACCGCTTTAATAGTAACCTCTACCGCCGAGCAGAAATGTTCGGCGTTTTTTTGCGCCCATTCTTTTAGTATATGGGACAGCGCCCTCGACGTCCCGATATTTAGACATTTCCACCCCATATAATTATCCAAAACAAAAGAGCGGCACATTTTCGTACCGCTCTTTTTTATAAAAGCATTTTACTGCTTAACGTTGCCCATTATGATACCACGTCCGTCAGTGCCTACATAAACTCTGCCGTAGGTCTTAGGGTCGCCGCTGATTATCTTTCTCACGTTGCCCCACTTCTCTGTGTCATCATTTATTCTCTTCCATGTTACGCCCTTGTCGGCTGACATATAAATTCCATAGCCATCGCCGTTTGCTTCGCCCATCATGTAGAGCGCCATATAGTCGCCGTCTTTTTCAGCCTTGCCAAGACCGATAGCGTCACACTGTGTAACGTCCTGAGATGTAGGAGCAAGTGTGCCTGTTGCAGTATCCAGATAATAAACGCCGCCTGCGCCAACTGCTATCCAAAGGTCGCCCTCAGTATCAGGACAAGCCTTGATAGATGTAGCTGAAACAAGCATATTTGCTATAGGGCTGAAAGTCTTTCCGCCGTCTGTACTCATATAGAATGTTCCGTCATATGAGCCGTAGAACTTGTCAGGGTTTACCTTATCAGTTTCTATTATCGCACCGGCAGGAAGTCCCTCGCAGGTTGTCCATGTTTTGCCGAAATCGCTTGTTACTGCTGCAGCAACGCCTGTTGTGCCGCTCTGATAGAAAATAGTCTTGCCGTCAGCGGAAAGCTTAGCCGTGCCGCCCGCTTTCTTTTCAACGCCCTCTGGGAGAGTTTCCACTGCCTGCCATGTTTCAGCTGCGTCTGTTGAATAGTAAACAGAGCCGTCGCCGTCATCAGTTGCTCTTACTACTATCTTATAGTCCTGTGCTGCACAATCGATAGAAGTTGCCTTGAAGTCGCCGTAATGCTCCTGCGGAGCTTTTGTTACATCGTCATGACGGAAGCCGTAAAGGTCGCCCATTGTGGAATAAAGCTCAGGAGTACCCTCGCCGTTATCAAGAGGTGAAACAAAATCGAAGATAGCTGTCATTTCAACGCCCATTGCCTTTACGCTTATGTCAACAGGCTCGTCTTTTATCTTTGAGAGATTTGATGTGCCGAAGATAGTTGCGCCGGTTGTGTAAAGAACTTCATCAGGGTTGAATGGGTTGATAGCAACGCCGGTCATCCACCAGCCCGGTTTGAGCTGTCCCTGCCAATCCAGCCAAGGAGCATTGCTTATATCAAGGTTAAAGTTGTTTACCTCTTTGCCGTTTTCGTCACAGCTCCAAATGCCGTTCCAAGTTTCGCCTCCGTCATAGGAAACGAAAAGATTGTCGAAGTATGCCCAAAGGTCAAGAGTTGTGCATACTATCATGTTAGGGTCGTTAGGGTTTACTGAGATACCATTGTAACCGCAAGTATAGGATCTCTCAGGAGTTATCTCTGTCCACTCGCCTGTTTTAAGGTTATACTTCTGAACTGCTCCGTCAGAAGCGCCATTAGGTCCTACCTTGTAAGACCATGTTGAATAGAGATATCCGTCAGAAGATATCTCGCCCTGACAAGGCTTGAGCTTCTCTGTCTTGTCGCCTGTAGCCTCAGCCTTTGGATTAGGGATAGCTGTCCAAGTTTCCCCTGCGTCGTCAGAACGATAGAGGTAATCCCCCTGTGTTCCTGCTGAGCCCACAATGATAGTCTTTGTTGCCTGACCCTTTTCAGAGCTTGACTTATCGAATGCCACGAATGTCAGACCGATAGAATATCCGTCCTCAGTATATCCGCCCTTTGTAGGGAATGAAGTTACCTCGTTCCATGTTGCGCCATAGTCTGTGGACTTCCAAAGTCCGTCAGCTCTGGAGCCAAAGTAGAGTATAGAGTTATCGTTAGGATCTACCTGAAGTCTTTCGCCGCAGCCTCTTCCGACCTCGTTACCGCCCATACCGAAAGGCATTTCGCAGATAGTCCAGTTCTTGCCGTAATCGTCAGAAGCAAATATTGCGCCGTTGCTTGTGGAGTATGTACCCGCCGCAAGATAAACTCTGTTTGGCTCAACAGGGTCAGTTGCAAGGCTCTCTGTGCCGTTGTAGTTCCAATCGTCACCGCCAAAGCAATCTGTTATGCACTCCCAGCGCTGAGTATCCTTATTATACTTATAAGCGCCGCCCATATCGGTCCTAGCGTATATAAGCCCCTCCTCTGTAGGGTTATAGATCACGTCAGGGATAAAACCGCCGTCAACTATCTCGACGTTTCCCCACTCCCAACCAGTGTCAACAGGCTGAGCGTTGTAGTATTCCTTTGTAGTGCCGCCCTTGCTGTCAGAGCCGCTTGAGGAATCGTTCTTCTTTGAGCAGCCTGCGAAAGCTGTCACTGTAAGGGCTGCGGCACAAGCCACTGCCATTAACTTTTTTAGCTTCATAAAATTTCTCCTTATAAGCTGTATTCGTTTACATACCTGTGTTTTTTAAAGGCGGAATATATCCGCCTTTAAAATTTGAACTTATTTTAATACTATTTAAGACTATTGTACTACATTACTTTCAAATTGTCAATAGTTTGTCTAATATTTATCTCACCTTACCACAGCTCGATAATTTTACGCCTTTATGAAATGGAGTATCTTTGAGCAGAAGTCGCCGTAAAGTCCGTCGCCGTTCCATATCTTTGCGATGTTGATACCAGCATTCATAAGTGCCGCACCTGATATCTTCTTGTCAGGCTCGTTCTCCTCATAATAGTAAGCGTCAGCTTCAAGACCTTTGAGCTTGATACGTCTTGATCTCTCGTTTGGTCTGCCAAGCACCTGAACGAACTCAAAGAGTGCTTCGCTCTTGTCCTTTGCAACGAACTCCCAAGCGTCCCAAGTGTTGTCCTCGAACATATTGCCTATTCTGTAGTGGTCGCCTGTTCTTACAAGCTTGTTGAACTTGTTGAACTCCTCTATTTGTGCAGGGATAGCGTCTCTGTCCTCCTGAGGTATTCTTGTAACGTCAAGCTCATATCCGAATGTACCCACCATAGCAACGTGACCTCTTGTCTTGAAAGGAGTGTTTCTGCCAACTGTGTGGTTAGGGCAATCGGAAACGTGCGCACCCATTGCTGAGCATGGATAGCACATTGAAGTGCCATGCTGTATCTTAAGTCTTTCGATAGCGTCTGTATCGTCAGAGCACCAGATCTGTGGGCTGTAGTAGAGCATACCAGGGTCAAATCTTGCTCCGCCGCCTGAGCAGTTCTCCAGCAGGATATGAGGATAATCTGTTGTAAGCCTGTCCATAAGGTCATAAACGCCAAGAACATATCTGTGCCAAAGCTCTCTCTGTCTTTCTGCAGGGAGGGTAGTTGAGCCAACTTCTGTAAGCTGTCTGTTCATATCCCACTTGATGTACTCGATATTTGCGCTGTCGAGAATTTTTCTCATCATGCCGTAAACATGATCTCTGACTTCTTTTCTTGAATAGTCAAGAACATACTGCTCTCTGCAAAGTGTCAAAGGTCTGCCCTTGACCTGAATTGCCCAATCAGGGTGAGCCTTATAAAGCTCAGAGTCAGGGGATATCATCTCAGGCTCGAACCAAATGCCGAACTTCATGCCAAGCTTGTTTACCTCGTCAACGAGATATTTAAGACCGCCCTTAAGTTTCTTCTCATAAACGAACCAATCGCCCAGTGAAGAATTGTCCGCATCTCTGTGACCGAACCAGCCGTCGTCCATAACGAGCATTTCTATACCAAGCTTTGAAGCTTCCTTTGCGATATCGATAAGCTTGTCAGTATCGAAGTTAAAGTAAGTAGCCTCCCAGTTATTAATGAGTATCGGACGTCTTTTGTCCTTATACTCGCCTCTGATAAGATTGTTTCTATAGAGGTCATGGAAAGTTCTTGACATTTTGCCTATACCCTCGTCTGAGTGTACCATTACGACCTCAGGGCAAGTGAAGCTTTCGCCCTTTTCAAGCAGCCACTCAAAGTCCAGAGGATTTATACCCATAAGAAAACGAGTTTTCTTATGCTGTGTAACTTCTGCCTGAGCATAGAAGTTTCCTGAGTAAACAAAGTTGAAGCCGAAAACCTCGCCCTTGTCCTCGTCAGCATTATTGTCACAAAGAGCAACGAACGGGTTGTTCTGATGAGATGACTCGCCCTTGCAGGAGTCAACAAGCTGTTTAGCGTGGTGAAGCCTGCATCTTTCAACAGCTCTTTCTCTAGCCCATGAGCCGTTGAGTGTTATCATATCCATTTTGTCTGTATCAAAATCAACGCAAGCTGAAAGCGCTCTTGTTATCTTAAAAGGCTTTTCGCCCTTGTTTGTGATAACAGCAGAACGTGTGATAACGTCAAGCTTATCAAAAGCCGTGTAAATAAGAACGACTTCTATGTCAGCATATTTATCATACATTGTTATCTCCAAAGTTGAACAGCCGCTCTCCTCTGTAGCGAAAGTAGCAGGCAGGCCCTCAAGCTTTGGCTTGCCCTCATACATTTTATGAGAAACATATCTCAGGTCGCAAGTCGACATACCATTAGCGTCCATTATCTTGAATGCAGACTCTCTGTAGTCGCCAAGACCGAAGCATGGATACTCGAAAGGCAGTGTATCCATAAAGCTTGCTCTGTCACGGTCATTAGTGGCAGGTGTAAAAGGGCTTTCGTCAAGACGGAGGAGGTAGGTCAGATCCTCGTCAGGAACTTTATTTCCATAGTAAACGTGGGCGAGGTAGCCCTCCTCGCAGACCTTCATCATATAGTCTGTATTATTGGCTCTCAGCTTGAAAGCCTTGTCTTTTTCGTTGTAAAAGATATTGATAATTATCACTCCTTGCAAAAATCTGAACCTTGCGGCTCAATTGATATTATAACACATAGAAAAAATAATGCAACAGGGTAAAACGATTACTTTAAAAATTTTTTTGTTAAATTTTCTTGATAATGCAAATATTTGAACATGGGTAGTTCAAATTATAGGAATACATAAAAAAGGAACTCATGCCAAAGCACAAGTTCCTTTGAAAATCAATATTTATCTAATACCAAAATTAGTTGCCGTACTTAGCAGTGCTGATCTTGATACCAGGGCCCATTGTAGAAGCTACAACTACGCTCTTAAGGTACTGACCCTTAGCAGCAGCTGGCTTAGCCTTTACAACAGCGTCGATAAGTGTGTTGAAGTTCTGCTCGAGCTTCTCAACACCGAATGAAGCCTTACCGATAGGGCAGTGAATGATATTTGTCTTGTCAAGACGATACTCGATCTTACCAGCCTTAGCGTCTGTAACAGCCTTAGCTACGTCAGGAGTAACAGTTCCTGCCTTTGGGTTTGGCATAAGTCCTCTAGGTCCGAGGATCTTACCAAGACGTCCTACAACACCCATCATGTCAGGTGAAGCAACTACAACGTCGAAATCCATCCAGTTTTCCTTTGTGATCTTCTCAACGAGATCCATGCCGCCAACATAGTCAGCGCCAGCTGCCTTAGCAGCCTCGTACTTGTCTTCCTTACAGAATACGCAAACCTTTACAGACTTACCAGTTCCGTTTGGAAGTACAACAGCACCTCTTACCTGCTGATCAGCGTGTCTTGAGTCAACACCCAGACGAATGTGAAGCTCGATAGTTTCATCAAACTTCGCCTTAGCACCCTTAGCTGCAAGTTCCAGAGCCTCAGGAGCGTCATATTGCTTAGCCTTGTCGATAGCCTTGAAGCTGTCAACATACTTCTTGCCATGTTTCATTAATATTTCCTCCTCATTAAGTGGTAATACCGACAGTGAATATCTAGTCGGTTAGCGGAAAATTCCTCCCACCATTGCCGTGCATGAATGCACAGTACGATTGATTAGTCCTCAACTACAACGCCCATTGAACGGCAAGTACCAGCGATCATGCTCATAGCACTCTCGATGTTTGCTGCGTTCAGGTCAGGCATCTTCTGCTCAGCTATCTTCTGAAGCTGCTCTTTTGTGATAGTTGCGACCTTAGTCTTGTTAGGAACACCGGAACCTGACTCGATCTTGCAAGCCTTCTTGATGAGAACTGCTGCCGGAGGAGTCTTGGTGATGAATGTGAATGATCTGTCTGC
>ERZ808240.1187-NODE-1187-length-32965-cov-8.729079_pt1 | contig 32965 bp, 22 predicted proteins | sample MGYA00521084_ERZ808240 | MGnify/ENA primary metagenome ERZ808240 (study PRJEB31516, sample SAMN03275571) | gut metagenome | biome: mammalia-associated habitat; material: feces | host: Papio cynocephalus | place: Kenya | collected 2012-08-06 ... | reverse complement strand
GTCCTGTACCGTGATTGAAGTTTAATTCTCTGTCCCAGAATGGCTTTCTTGCAAGAATATCAAGTACCATACCGGTCGAGCCTTCCAGGAATTTCGCATTTCCAAGCTGTAAGTTACTGATTGCAGTCAGTGTGAAATGGTCTTTCATGATCTGCGGCACTTCACCGAGTGCATAGGTTCTGGTAACGTCGGTCGAGCCTTCCAGGAATCCTGCCCCGGTATCGGTTAAGAATAACTGTCCTTCTTTTAATTCCACATCTGTCTCCGATGAAGATGTATAGTGTACGATGGCTCCATGCTCTCCGAATGAAGCGATTGGTTCGAAGCTTGGACGTATGAAGTTCCCCATCTCGGCACGGAACTCATCCAGCTTGTCAGATGCACTCATCTCTGTGATCTTCATCTTTCCGACATTTTCTTTCAACCATTTCATGAATCTTACATGTGCGATGCTGTCCTTGATCTGTGCCTTGCGGATGTTCTCTATCTCAACCGGATTTTTGATCGCTTTCATAAGAATCGCCGGATTCCTCTTCTCTACGGTCTTTACTTTTTCCGGAATGTTATGGAACAGCGCATAGTTCAGTTTTCCGGGATCGATCATTACTGTTACATCACTGCCCAATCTCTTCACATCTTCATAAATGTCATTGTACGGATGAAAGTTTACGCCGTCTTTTATAAGTCTGGATTTTAAGTCATCATCTAATTTTCTTTCATCAATATATAACTCAAAACTGTCCATTGTGATAATCCCATAACACAATACCAACGGGAAGAACTCAATATCATTTCCACGGATATTTAAAGTCCAGCAGATATCATCAAGCGTGGATACAATGTGTACATTCGTTCCTGCTTCTTTCATTTCTTCACGGATTCTTGAAAGCTTGTCCGAAGCGGTCTCGCCCGCATATCTTACATCCAGATCAAATGCCGGTTCTTCGGATAATGCCGGACGGTCTTTCCATATCTCATCAATCAGATCTTCCTGGTCATTTATCTTCGCATTATTTTTCTCTGCGATTGCTGCGTACTTTTTGCCTTCTCCGACAGATACCACTCTTCCATCGAATCCAAGAGTCTCTCCGGCCTGCAATACTTCTTTCATATATTCAGCCAGTTTCGGTACTCCCGGCTCACCCATCTTCATAAGCTTCACAGTTGTTCCTTCTAACTGTGCCGCTGCCTGGATGAAGTAACGGCCATCCGTCCAGAGTCTTGCCTCTGTCTTCGTTATCACAGCCGTTCCTGCCGATCCGGTAAATCCCGTAATAAATTCCCTGGCTTTGAAATGCTCTCCGACATATTCACTCTGATGAAAATCTGCTGTCGGTACTACATATACGTCAATGTTCTTTTCTTCCATGCACTTACGCAGTGCGGAAAGTCTTTCTGGTATTTTCATGTTTATCTTCCTCCTGCTTTTCCAAGTTCCACCAGTACCGGAGTCAGTCCTGCAACATCCCAGCCTTCAAAACTGATCATACACAATGCACGGAATAATAACTTTACTGTCTCAGATTCTTCCGTCTGGTCTGTATGATACAATCTTGCCGCCACCTGACAGACCGCCATCAGAATTGCATTCTTGAACGCTCCGATCTCTTCGGATTCCTTCCAGAGATTCTCCATATCATAATCATCCGTATTCCCACATGGTGCCGTACAGGTCACACATCCCGGTGAAACTGCGTATTTTTCATCTCTTACTTTCTCTGACATCGCACTCATATCAGAGAGGTCCGCAGACCAGTCCCCGGCCATTGCCAGTGCTTCTAAGAATATCCGGTTGGTGTTCTTAGTCTTTTCGTTATTCTCACAGGTTCTTGCAAGTCCGATAACTGCACCGGTCAGTTTCTGTCTCACTGCTTCTGTCATGCTATGCATCCCTCTTTCACATTTATATTTTATTCTCAGGATTGATCATCTTTTACCTCTGTTTCTTCGCCGGAACCAGAAATATAAATATCATAGAGCTTACAAACAGCAGGAATGGATAGAACAGCCTCGGCATGATCTGAAATGCCGATACATTATACCCCAGTTCACTTGCCGCAGAGATTGCCACCAGCATCTGCGCTCCATAAGGAATGATTCCCTGAAAGATACACGAAAATGTATCCAGTATCGAAGCCGCCTTTTTCGGTGTGATCCCGTATTCTTTTGCCATGTCCTTTGCGATCGGGTTCGCCATTACAATCGCCACCGTATTATTTGCCGTTGCAATATCCATCGCTCCAACCAACAATCCCATGCCAAGCTGTCCGCCTTTTCTTCCTTTAAAGACCTTATGGATTCCCGCAAGCAATGCATCGAAACCGCCATACTCTCGGATCAGTGCACACATGGCTGCTACCAGGATCGCCACCATACTTGTCTCGAACATCCCGGAAGCCCCGGATCCCATATTTGTCAGAAGGTCTGTTGCCGCAATATGACCTCCCGCCAGCATAATAAACGAACCAGATACAATTCCGATCAGAAGAACCACGAATACATTAATCCCGATGATCCCACCTGCCAGTACCAGCACATAAGGAATGATCTGCACCAGATTATAGGATCTGCTCACACGTCCGGCAATATCTGTCTGGAATGAAAGGATCTGGATCAACACCAGTGTTGCAACCGCCGCCGGAAATGCAATCCAGAAGTTCTCACGAAATTTATCCTTCATCTGACATCCCTGTCCATTACAGGCTGCGATCGTGGTATCCGAGATAAAGGAAAGATTATCTCCGAACATGGATCCTCCCATAACTGAACCTATGCAAAGCGCCACATCAAATCCCGATGCCTTCGATACCGCAACAGCGATCGGTGTGATCAGTGTGATCGTCCCGACAGAAGTACCCATTGCCACTGACACAAAGCATGCCACAACAAATAATACCGCAACCGAGAATCTTGCCGGGATCAGTGATAACATAAAATATGCCACACTCTCCGCACTGTCTCTTCCTACTACTCCGACGAATGATCCGGCCGTCAGGAAGATCAGAAGCATCGTAATGATATTTTTATCTGCAAGCCCCTGTGCCATGATTTCAAGTTTATCATCAAAGCTCACTTTACGGTTCTGCAGACATGCTGCCAGAATAGCAGCAAGAAATGCGATAATGATCGGGACATTATAGAATCCCATCGGAATCTTCATCACATACTCAAATAAAATCCCAAGTCCCAGATAAATACATAAAAATACGCCAATCGGCAATAATGCAGCTACGTTTCCTTTTTTCATTCTCATATCCTCTCATTGCTGTATTGTCTTCAGCTGTTTTTTCATTTTTCCAGTCCTGTTCCTAACCTATCCCGCCAAGGGCAATACCAAGGATTAATACAATGAAACATACCGGAACATAAAAATATTTACATATCGTATAATACCATGATACGTACGGTTTTTTTCTTCCTTTATTTACCTGTTTTTCCACGAATGTCTTACCACATACCCAGAAGAACATGATTCCTGCAAGTCCTGCTCCAAGCGGGCAGATATAGATAGACAGCACATCCATCCAGTCGGACACAATGCCCTGGATCAGAAGGGACACTACTATTCCTACGATCCCGGTCAATGCACACGCCGGCACTCTTCCAAGCTTTAACTTCTCCTGTGCTGTTGCAATCGGAGCTTCATATAGATTGATCAGGGAAGTCATACCCGCAAGCAATACTGCAACGAAGAAAATAATTGCGATCAGCCATCCTCCCGGCATTTTCTTAATCAGATTCGGAAGGAAAATGAAAAGAAGTCCAGGACCTCCCTGATTAAGCTGCGCTCCTGTTGTCGCCATCGCAGGGATAATGACCAGTGCTGCCAGCATAGCCGCAATTGTATCGAAGAACGCAACTCTTCCAGCCGATGCCGGAATGTCCTCTTCATCAGATAGATAAGATCCATAGATCAATGTTCCGTTTCCCGCTACCGACAGGGAAAAGAACGCCTGCCCAAGTGCGAAAATCCAGGTTGCCGGATCTGTGAATGCCTTCGGGTCTACTCTGAAGATATAACGATATCCTTCACTTGCTCCCGGCTGGAATCCGACATAGATCCCAAGGATCACAAACAACCCAAAAAATACCGGCATCATGATCTTATTTGCCTTTTCGATACCGCTTCCGACTCCCAGCATCAGAATCAGCATGCATGCCGCCAGCGCCAGTACCTGCCATATATTATTGCCAAATGCCGATGCCATCTTACCAAATGCTGCACCAAATTCATCTACATTCTCAGGTCGAAGTGTCATCCCGGTAAATGTACCAACCGCATATTTCAGGATCCACCCCATCACAACCGTATACCCGATTGCCATGGCAAGAGATCCAAATACCGGTATCAATCCAAGCCTTTCCCCAATTTTTCTCTTCCCCTTTTTCTCACATGCAATTCCAAATGCATCGATGGGTCCTGATTTCGCCGCACGCCCAAAACTCATCTCTCCGATTACTCCGGTAGAACCGATCAGTATCACAAAGATAAAGTAAGGAATCAGGAACGATCCGCCTCCATACAAAGATACTCTGGTCGGAAACATCCAGATATTCCCCATCCCAACTGCAGAGCCGATACATGCACAGATAAATCCCCATCTGCTGTTAAATGATTCTCTTTTATTCATAATTTTTCCTCTCTTTGATATTCGTAAAGACTTTTTCTATTCTAGCATGATTCAATAAAAAAAGCCATCGGGAACCCCCAACGGCTTTCAATTTCTTTGTTTATATTTTCAATAATTTTTAATTTATCGTCTTCTCAAATTTATCTTTCTCCGGCGCTGTATCCTGACCGAACCATTTTTTGCTAAGTTTGGTAAGTGTTCCGTCCGCTTTTAACTCTTTCAGTGCATCATCCAGCTTCTCTCTGAGATCTTTCTGGTCTTTTGGCAGTATATAATAAGAATACAGATTATCTGCGATCAGTTTTGCTTCGTCTTCCGGAATCTCATTTGCCTGAAGATCAAGATTGTATTCATCCTGATATGCTTTGTACATTGCCACATCAATAATACTGAAATCTAATTCTCCGGATTCTACCTTCTTAAGTCCTACAATCGTATCACTGTCTGTATAGTTAAAATTAATTGCTTCGTCCGGGTTTTTCTCATTCCATGCTTCGATTGCAGTTGTAATACTTACACCCGTTCCACCCTGTGTGGTTTTTCCTGCTGCTTCTTTAAATGATGTGATTGGTGTACTTCCTTTTTTCGTTGCAAATACATACCCGATCTTATCATATGGATAAGAATATAAGTATGATTTTCCCCTTTCTTCATTATAAGAGAAGTTATTTACTCCTATCTGATATTTACCACTGTTCAGCCCGGTAAATATTGAGCCGAAATCTGTCGTCTCAAACTTAAGCTTATATCCGTCAATCTTTTTAAATGCCTCTTTCAGAACTTCAATATCATATCCTGTCAGCTTATTCTTGTCATCTACAAATATATACGGCTTTGGATCTCCGCTGGTCGCTGCGGTAATGGTCACTTCTTTTTTAGATTTATTATCTGTTTTCTCTGCAGATACTTTTTTCCCGCATCCTGCTGCCGATACTCCGATTACTGCTGCCAATGCGATTGCAATAATTCCACTCCATCTTTTCATATCTATCTTTTCCTTTCTTCACTTGACTTTACTTATCATTTTATTTATGGATCAGAAATTTCTGTCCAGGTGTCTTACTTAACTTTCTGCGGTTCTGTGGCTCTGACCATTTCTTTTCAAAATCGGCCTCGTTCCAGAATCTCTCATTGTATGGGATAAATGCTCCTTTTGCCGGCTCTTCCACGCCATAATCTCTTGCAAGATCAGCCAGATATGTATTATGTCTGAATGCCGGTATCTCATACAGATCTCTGCTATACTCCCAGAGGTTTTTATAACCACGAAGTCCTTTCTCTACAGGTCCTAAGAAACGGTAATAGCAGGTCTCCAGTCTTACCAGTGTCACGAAAAGCCGGATGTCACTGTCTGTTACATAATCACCGAACAGGAATCTCTGCCCTTCCAGGCGTTCCTCCAGATAGTCCATTCCACTCCAGAAATCAGCGGCAGCCTCATCATAAGCTTCTACTGACTTTGCGAACATCATCCGGTAAGTGCCGTTATTGATATTCGGGAACAGCCATTCATTCAATGCATCTATTTCATCTCTCAGCTCTTCCGGATACAGATCCGGTGCTCCCTCCTTCTGGAATGGTTTGAAATTCACTTCAAAGTAATTCGTCAGATGATGGTAATCATTGTTCACAACCTTCTTTGTCTTCAGATCTACCAGTGACGGAACCGTTGCCCTTCCGGTAAAGCCCGGTAATGCATTTTCATAGAATTCATATAAGAATGTCACTCCCGTCTCCGGATCCGGTCCATCTACTGCTGTTGGAAGCTTCCATGCATTAGTCTTTCCATTGAATTCACTGTCCACAATATCTGCCTCAATTGCGTCTTCCAGTCCAAGCAGTTCTCTTACGATCGATGCTCTGTTGGACCAGTGGCATCCCTTTGCCCAATATAATTTGTATCTTCCTGCTTCTGCTTTCAACTCTCCTTCTTTATCTCCGAATGGAGTTGTAAAAAGATTTTCCTGGCGGATAAATCTTCCTCTTTCGTCTATCTCATTTCTTACATTTGCTTTATATTCACTCATCTTTTATCGACCTTTCCGGATTCTATTCCTCATATTTCCTAAATTATGGTAAAAAAATAACAGCTACTGTATTCAACAGCACCTGTCCAATCATTGTTGTCCTTTCCTGATGATCTCTCTTGGATCTAATTGTTTCTATCTATTCTCTCAGGAGTATCTGTTGCATACGAAAAATAAGCTCTATTCTTTTCATCAGACATACAGCAACAACAACACATCATCATATTTTTGTCCTTTCTTGTTATTGTTAAATTCTTCATATCAATTCCTCCTTTTCTTATCTTTCTAGTAGGTTTACTAGGTTTTATGGGTATGATTATATTCCAAGTTATTCAGTATGTCAAGTATGTTTTTATATTTTTTATTAATATGCTCCTGAAAAGTAAAAAATATACAGAGGAACTGTCATAACAGCTCCCCTGTATATTCGTATAGGATAGGGAATATATGATTATTTCTCAATTGCATTTGTCTCGATTACAAACTTCACATTTCCGTCCATTGCTTTGTCTTTACCGCTGAATGTGTTGTATTTGCAATCATCAGATGTCAGAACATCGATTCTGTCAAGTACATCACCGAGTTCATCTTCTACTGTGCTCTTTAACTTGCTTGTTCCTTCTTTATCGAATTTCTCCATACCTTCTGCCAGTTCATTGGCTCCTGACTGAAGTTCGGAAGCTCCGCTTCTGAGAGCACTGCTGTTAGCTGCGAGTTTCGCAGATCCGGAAGACATCTGGCTTCCCAGTGTATTCAGACCACTTGCAAGCTGATTGGTTCCACTCTGGAGTGTGCTGACACCGGATACTAATGTCGGGCTGCTGGCTTTCAGTTTGTTTGCGCCGCTTACCAATGCATCATTATAAGAGCTTAACTGTGCAAAGCCTTTGTTTAATGCTGTGATTCCTGTTGTTGCGGTTGGCACTAACTGTTTTGATACAGAAGTATCTAATTTTGCTGCTCCGCCTGCTACTTGCTGAATTGCAGCATTGAGCGTATTGACACCTGTACTTAATGCATCTACGCCTGCACTCAGATCCGATATAGATTGCTGCGGAAGCATTTTCTTCGCTTCAGAAATCTGATTCAGTTCTGTCTGCATTGTTCCAATTTTCGCTTTCAGCTGCTCTGCAGCGCCTCCAAATGTTGTCATATTATCAACTAATGTCTGCTTTGTACTTTCTATTCCAGTTGTATCAACAGATGGGATATTGATTGTCACTTCATCCATGTTCTGTAAGTTTTTCAGGCTATCTGCAGATCCTTTTGCATTGTTCAGTGCTGTGATTGCAGCATTGATCTGATTCTTTGTGTTTTCATCCGTTGTATTGGCTAACTGTGCATTTAAGTTTGCGATCGATGCAGCAATCGCACTGTCGCTGTTTGCCGCCGCTGTTTTAGCTGCTGCTACTTTACTGTTATAATCTCTGACTTTGCTGTTAACATTTTCCTGTATGCCATTGCAATATACCTGTAACTGTCCAAGTTGTGTATTAATATTGGTAAGCTGTACTTTTAACTGTTTTAATGCTCCTGCAATATTCTGTACAGGCGCTTCAATTCCTGTCTGCATTGCACCCTGTAACGCTTCTGTCTGACCGATCAGATCATTGCCGGTTGCAAGAAGTGCATCTACCTGTTTTAACAACGTCTGAACTTCTTCCGTTCCCAGTGTCTTTTTCATCGTATCGATTCCGGCTTTCAGCTGTGCGGTTCCCTGTTTGATTCCGGCTGCATCTCCCGTTCCATTCATTGCTGCATTCAATTGATTCGTTGCGTCCTGCACCTGTTTCAGTCCCGCACTAAGCTGTGTCAGCTGGGAAGCTCCTGACGCCAGCTGTTTCTCACCAGCCACATAACTGCTTACGCCATCGGCAAGTGTATTCACACCGCTGGTGTAATCCTGTACACCTTTGACAACCTTATTCACACCGTTCACATACTCTGTCACGCTGCCGCTAAGTTCTCCGTTGGATCCAAGGTATTTCTGGATACCGGCATTTAATGTATCTACACCTTCTGTATAAGTATTCACACCATCGGCAAGTGTTCCTGCACCGTCGGCAAGTGTATCAGAACCACTTACTAACTGAAGTGCCGCATCTTCCAGATCGTCCAGTGCTGTCTGCAGATCATCTACCTTTCCAATACTGTCCATATCCACATCATCTAACAGATCGGATAATGCTACGGTATAAGTAGAAGACATGCTGAAGTCTTTGACATCTGCTTCGATACTTAAGCTTTCCGGGATCGTTACTTTATCGCTTTCCTCACTGCTTAAGTTCAGGCTGTCTTTTAATCCCGGCATTCCGAATCCAACAACAATATTCTTATTTCCATCGGAAATGATCTTTCCGTTATCAATCGTTACATTGCTGAATGTATCATTTGGAAGGATCATGCCTGTCATCATTACGAATGGTGTATATACTTCTGTATCTTTTCCATCTACAGATACATTCTTCTTCTCTTTATTCTTATAATCTACTGTAATCTTCAGGTGTCCGCTCTTTCCTTTTAATTCAGACGGCTTCATCTCTTTACCATCCAGGTAATATTTTAATTTTACAGATACCGGAAGGGTCTTCTTGGTAGTTCCCTGATAATAGATATCATTCCCGTCTGTACTCCAGGTAAGTTTATCTCCGTCTGTAGTATATTTTTCATTTCCCTTTACGTTCTTGATATCACTCAGTGTACTTTCATCTTCCAGACTGCCGGATACGCTTCCGGAATTCTTAAGCCAGTTGGATACGGTAACCTTATCTGTCTTACCATTTGCTTTGGCGTTGACATATACCGTCTCTTCTTTATATACATCACTGTTTGAAGTTCCATTTGCTGCGAAAGCTGGTGTCACACCCATCATAACTGACATTCCGACTGCTACCGATGCTGCAACTTTACGTTTCATTCTTCTATTCTTATTCATAATCCCTGCTTCCTTTCTTAATTATAATAAATTACTATCGATGGGTTACTTGGCTTCACTTGCCTGTGCTTTTGACTTCTTTCCAAGAAATCCTATCGATGTCTTGCAGATTAATTTGTCAAATATCATGAACATTGCCGGCAATACCATGATAACAACTACCATACTGATAATAGCTCCTCTTGCCAGTAATGTACAGATTGCTCCGATCATCTCAACCTGTGAATAGCATGCAACTCCGAACGTTGCGGCGAAGAAGCTTAATCCACTGCTGATGATGGACGGCATACTTGTTTTATGTGCAATACTGATTGCTTCCATCTTGGCCTTTCCAAGGCTTCGCTCTTTCTGATATCTCGTTGTCATCAGGATCGCATAATCAACGGTTGCTCCTAACTGGATCGCTCCGATAACGATACTTGCAACGAACGGAAGGCTGACTCCCTGATAATACGGGATCGCCATATTGACCATGATCGCAAATTCAATGACCGCTACCAGAATAACCGGCAGTGAGATTGATTTGAAAATGATCAGGATGATCACAAATATTGCTGCAATAGAAATAATATTTACATTTACCAGATCGACATCGGTAACATCCTGCAAGTCTTTCATCAGCGGTGCTTCTCCGATGACCATTCCCGTCTTATCATAAGACTTTACGATCTTATCAATCTTATTGATCTGTGTATTTACTTGATCTGTCGCGGATTCATATGCCGTACTTACAAATGCCAGTTCATATTTTCCACTCTGAAGCATCTTTCTTACATCCTTCGGGATCATAGAATCCGGGATGGACGGTCCGACCAGCGAATTCATGCTGATAGACCATTTTACACCTTTGACTTTATCCACTTTATCCAGCATCTGCTGCTTATCCTTGGCATCCATGTTCTTATCCATCATGATAATGTGCATGTTGCTTGCTCCAAAGTCTTTTTTCACTTTTGCGATCGATACATTACTATTTAATGTAGATGGAAGTGAATCTGCGATGTTGTAGTAGATCTTGGTATGATTATTTCCGTAAATTGCCGGGAGTAACAGTACCAGGAATACAACAACCCATACTTTATAATGTTTTGTAATAAAAGCAGATGGACGATCCATGTTGCTGAGCAGTAATTTATGTCTCGTCTTCTCGATCGGCTTATCAAATACCAGTACCAGTGACGGAAGGATTGTTACACAGCAGATAACTCCGATTACAACACCTTTCGCCATTACCAGTCCAAGGTCACGTCCAAGTGCGAATGTCATAACACAAAGTGCGATGAATCCGGCTACCGTAGTTACTGAACTTCCGACTACAGACTTGAATGTATTAGCGATCGCATGACCCATGGCACGCTCTTTGTCGCCCGGGAATCTCTTCTTATTCTCCTCATAGCTGTTCAGAAGGAAAATAGAATAGTCCATCGTAACACCTAACTGTAATACCGCCGTCAGTGCCTGTGTGATATAACAGTTCTCTCCCATTATGATATTGCTTCCCAGGTTATACAGGATCGCAAGTCCGATACTTAAAAGGAACAGGAACGGAACTACGAATGATCCGGATGTGATTTCCAGAACAACCAGACTCAGAAGTGCTGCGATCACAACATAAATCGGAAGTTCCTTCATTGCCAGGTTCTTAATATCTGTGACAATTCCTGTCATACCACTGATGAAACATTGTTTATTTGCAATTTTACGAAGCTGTGTCAACGCCTCCATTGAATTGTCGGATGATGTTGTATCATCGAATAATACCAGCATCATCGTTGCATCCCCGTTAATAAATGCTTTCCTTATATCTTTTGGGATCATCTCTACCGGAAGACTGATGTCTGCTACATCGTCATACCATAGTACATCTTTTACATGTGGAACTTTTTCAAATTTCTTTTCCAGTTTCTGTACGTCCTTCATATCCATATTCTCTACTGCGACCATGGAGAACGCACCCATTCCAAATTCATCTACCAGAATATCCTGGCCCTTTACCGTCTCAAGGTTATCCGGCAGATAACTTAACAGGTCATAATTTACTTTTGTCTTTGCCATACCAATGATTGAAGGAATGATCAGAAGAAATCCGATCACTAACATCAATATCCTGTGTTTGGCAATCCATTTGCCAGCTTTGACCATCTTTTCCATCTCCTCTTATTCTTTTATGCATTTCTTATTATAATCGAAAATGACCGTTAGTCAATCTTTTTTACAAATTATTTATATTTCGTTGGAAAACACTTGGCAGAATGTTATAATAAACCCAGTAAGTATATTTTTTTCAATTTAAAATCTACTCTGAAAATTCAGATTTTATGATAGGAGCATACTATGAAGAAAAAAATCTTTTCTATATTATTTATTTTCATCCTGATACTTTCCCTTTGCTCCTGCAGCCACAGACAGACAGAGAAGCCTTCAAAGAAGAAAGAAGAACTTCCTGTTCTTACCATCGGAAGTTCTTCCTATAATCCTTATTTTTATATTAATGAAGATGGAAATTATACAGGCATTGATAAAGAGATCGCCGAAGAAGCCTGCCGCCGTATGCATTACAAGGTCGTGTTCAAAGAGCTGACCTGGGCAGAGCAGAACCGCAAGCTTCGGAAAGGCTCCATTGACTGTATCTGGGGCGGATTTGCAATGAATGGACGCGAACAGCAATATCAGTGGGCAGGGCCATATCTCTTAAGTCCAATCTGTGTCTGCGTACAGTCCGACAGTGATATCCATTCCTTCGAAGATCTGCGCGGAAAGACAATCGGAGTCATGGTCAATTCCAGAGCGGAATCTTATTTCCTGAACCAGCCATATAGTTCCGATCTGCAGGTTTCTGCTTATAACAGTCTGCAAAGTGCGTTCGCAGCATTCAATAAAGGATACGCCGATGCCGTGGTCGGACACCGGACTGGACTGGAGCAATACACAAAGAACTCTCCTGACTTTTACCGGTATCTGGACACACCTGTACTTGTTGCACAGCTCGGTGTCGCATTCCGAAAAGATTCGGATTCCGATATTGTAAATAAGCTTTCAAAGACACTGGCGCAGATGAATACGGATGGCACCATTCCTTCCATTGCAAAAAAATATGGACTGAGCAACTCTAATATCCTGGGGGACACATCAGATGAAAACTAAAAAAGATAAAAAGAAATTATGGACGCCATATCAGCTATTCCTGATTGCCGTCCTCCTCACCTTGATTTTATTTTTTTCCTTACTGAATATTACTTATAAAAATGATCTGAAGACGACTACATCACTGGCTGCAGAGACTATTTCTTTCTTAAAAAGCGCCTGTCAGCGATATGAGAATACAGCATTGGATTCCGCAGCTGAATCTATGCATGACGTGCTCAGCGATGCCGTCACTCTGAAAAATCATATGGGAACCGCAACACTTGAAGATTCCGCATTTTTATCACAATATGCTTCTGAACATGATCTCTCCGGTATCCTGATCCTTGATCAGAATCTGTCTCAGACTGCTGGCGTAACCTTATCCGGTACAGATGCATATACATTGTGGAAGGACCAGATTCAGAATTATAACCATAATTCTTTCCTTTCACATGCGAACAAATCCTTTTCCGACCGTGTCACGATCAGGAAAAACTCTTATGATGTCGCCATCGTTTCACGTAAAGACACTGGTGGAATCATCCTGTGCTACAAAGATACCCAGAAAGAGAAGACCGACAATTATTCTCTTTCTTTTGAAACATTATTAAAGAACAACACCTTTTATAAGAATCCACGTATTGTCATTACCGACAATAAGAATATTTTGTCAACAAATATTCCAGGATTACAAAGCCTGACTACCGTCAATAACAGTCCGGTTTTCTCCACAAATAACACAGAAAAATGGTCTGCTGATGATCTGATCCGTCTGAAATATAACCGGAAAACCTGGTATGGCCTGCGAAAAGTATATGGCAAATATTATATTTACGTATTTTATTCCACCAATGAAATATTTTCCAATATGATTCCCATCTCAGCCTGTGTAATTGCGTTCTATGCAATCGCCTGCATCATCATGCTGCTCATACGCCAGCATTACCAGATGGAATCCGCCCAAAAGCAGCAAAAACAACTCCGTACGATCCAGGCAATTGCAAGCCTGTATTCTTCTACAGCACTTGTTAATCTGAACAGCAAGACAACCGAACCGATTCAATTATCACCACAGCTGGACGAACTTTTAAAAGGTGACAGGAACACACGCCAGATGCTGCAGTTGATCCATGACGATGTGATCGCACCGGAATACCGTGAAGAATTTTCTGCTTTTGCAGATCTGGATACGCTTGCTTCCCGCTTAAAAGACAAGCCTTGCCTGACCTACATCTACCAGGACTTGAAAGGCACCTGGTATATCACTTACCTGATTCCGGAGCGTCTGGACGATCAGGGAAATGTTACCGTTGCCTTAATCGCCAGCCGTAATATTAACGAATACAAATCACAGGAAGAAGAATATAAGGAAAATCTCCGCGAAACTGCCAGAGAAGCCGAACTTGCCAATGCTGCAAAGACAACTTTCCTGCGGCGCATGAGTCACGATGTCCGTACACCGATCAACGGCATCCGCGGAATGGTCACCATTGCCCGGATGAAATTACAGAAACCGGATGAGATGAATGATTGTCTGGATAAGATTCTTTCTTCCTCTAACTATCTGCTTGATCTGGTAAATGATGTCCTTCGGATGAGCAAACTGGAATCCGGAAAGGTTCTGCTGGAAGAAAAGCCATTTAACCTGAAGGAAATTATCGAAGATACTGTCATGTTCATTAAAGTACAGGCAGACGAAAAGCAGATTTCTTTTACTGGTAAGACAATTGATATCCTGCATCCGCATCTTATCGGAAGTCCGGTCCATATCCGGCAGATCATACAGAATATTATGACAAATGCCATAAAATATACTCCCGCCGGCGGTTCCATCTTCCTGGGATGCAAAGAGATTTCATCCGATTCAGATATGGCTGTATACGAATTTACCTGCTCTGACAACGGTATTGGTATGAGTGAAGAATTTCAGGCCCACGCATTTGAACCATTTGTCCAGGAACATGATTCGGCCCGCACGACTTATTCCGGTACCGGACTTGGATTATCCATTGTAAAGGATCTGGTTGACCGCATCGGAGGAACCATACAGATGACCAGTAAAAAAGATGTCGGTACTACTTTTGTAATCACACTTACTTTGAAGATTGACAACTCCGTTATTACGGATTCCAGACCATCTGACACTTCCGGCATGTCCATCAAAGGGAACCGGATCCTGCTGGTAGAGGATAATGACCTGAACATGGAGATTGCCAGATCTTTACTGGAAGAAGAAGGAGCTGTCATCACAGAAGCAAAAAATGGACAAGAAGCCCTTGATCTGTTCCTGGCTTCTGTACCGGGTGATTTTCAGTTTATCCTTATGGATGTCATGATGCCTGTCATGGATGGTCTGGAAGCTTCCATGAAGATCCGAAGCCTTGATCGTCCGGATGCTGCTGCCATCCCGATATTTGCCATGACTGCCAACTCCTTCATAGAAGATGTTAATCAGAGTAAAGAAGCCGGCATGAATGAACACTTTACCAAACCACTCGATATCCAGGCACTGATAAAGACCATCTATCGTTATCAGAACCAGTAACAACAAATAGAATATAAAAACAGCACATAACCAATTTCGAGGTTTCTGTGCTGTTTTTATATTTTTATTTGCTTCTGTCCGGATGATCTGTTATCAACCGCTTAGTGTACTGCAGCTTCTACATTTCCGGCAGCTTTTTCTTTACGTTTATCATACATTGCAAATAATCCGGCAAGTAATGTTCCTGAGATGGAATGCCATGTACAGGATACCGCGCAGATAATTGCAGATTCTGGTGTGGCCGCAAATTGTGCAGTTGTCGTTGCAAGGTTTGTTGCAAGTCCTGCATTCTGCATACCAACTTCGATTGAAATAGTTCTCTTCTTTGATGTATTCATACCGACCAGTTTTCCTGCCCCATATCCAAGCAGGTATCCCAGTCCATTATGAAGCAATACTGCAACGAAGATCACAACTCCTGACTGGAAGAACTTCGCTCCCTGTGAGGATACCACACCGCCGACAACGCATGCCAGTCCAAGAACGGCAACTCCCGGCATTACCTGCTGAAGTTCGCGGAACATCTTTTTCTTTCCAAGTAAATAATTCAATAAGAATCCGACACCAACCGGAAGGATTACTGTCTCAATGATAGATACGAACATCGGAAGTCCCTTGATCGTGATCTGTGTACCGCTTGCCAGGAATGATACCATCAGTGGTGTCATAACCGGTGAAAGAAGTGTAGATACGGTTGTCATTCCTACGGAGAATGCTACATCTCCACCACACAGGTAAGACATGATGTTGGAAGATACACCTCCCGGACAGCAGCCTACCAGGATCAGTCCAAGTGCGATTCCATCCGGCAGCTGCAACACTTTTGAAAGTGCGAATGCCAGGAATGGCATGATCAGATACTGCGCGATCGCTCCGACACAGATATCAAACGGACGCTGCGCAAGAATCTTGAAATCTTCGGTTGTAAGTGTCAGTCCCATACTGAACATGATGATACCAATGATGATCGACTGACATGTGAACTTATTCGATACCATATCTGTGAACAGAGCCAGGTTCACCCAGCCCATCATAGACGGAAGGAAAAATGTGACCACTGCGATTGCGATTACAACAACGGATGTGTAATCTGATAAAAATTTGCTTGCTTTCTGTAATGCTTTCATTACTCTCTTCCTCCTTTAAGCAATCACCGTCCACCAAATTTCTCCTGTCTGTCCTGTTTTACAGGAATAATAAAAAATCCCTTTCCAGAGTATACTCTGAAAAGGGACGAAATCTATCCGCGTTACCACCCTAATTCTGTAGAATATTTCTACAACTCTTATCCACGTACCATCATACATGTTCCCTGTAACGGGGGATACCGGCGAGGTTTACTTTGATATTGCTTTCAACCCGCTTCTTAGAGAGGATATCCTTATCTGCTTATTACCTGCTTCCACCAACCGCAGGCTCTCTGTGAAATAACGATAGATACGGCATTGTTCTCATCAACGAATTTCGGTGAACTATATGTGTTTTTACAAGAGACTATTATAAACCTGTCATTTTAAATGTCAAGTCTAAATTTTATTCAATCTGCTCCATCCTGTCCTTGATCTTATCCTGCATTTCAACCAGAATATCAAGCAGCATAGGATTAAATACTCCACATTCTCCTCGCAGGATCATCTCCATCGCCTTCTCATGTGAAAATGCTTTTTTATACGCACGCTCACTGATCAGCGCATCATATACATCCGCCAGGGATACGATCTGTGCAGAGATTGGAATCTCTTCTCCCTCCAACTTATCCGGATAGCCTCTTCCATCATAACGCTCATGATGCCATCTGCATATCTGATAGGCTATATTGATCAATGGTTCATCTTTATAACGGTCCATCTTTTGCAGCATAGATGCACCGATCAATGTGTGCTGCTTTATCTGTTCGAATTCTTCCGGTGTAAGCTTTCCCGGTTTATTTAATATCTTTTCGTCAATTCCTATCTTTCCTATGTCATGAAATGCTGACGCAATTGCAATCATATGACAATCATTCGGAGATAAATTATACTGATCAGTCTTTTGTACAAGCTGTTCGATCAGCATCTCCGTCAAGGTCTTGATATGCAGTACATGAAGTCCACTTTCTCCATTACGGAATTCTACAATCTGACTTAAAACTTCTACCATCATCTGATTGTTCTTCTCTTTTTCTTTCATCTGATCAGATACCATGGATACTAATCTTCTCTGCTTTGCATATAATTTGATCGTATTGAATACTCTCTGATATACCACATCACAATCGAATGGTCTGCTGATGTAATCTGACACGCCAAAATTAAAGGCCCGCCGGATATATGCTTCCGACTCTTCGCTTGAGATCATGATAACAGGTATATCGTCAATCATATGATTCCGGTTCATAACCGTCAATACCTCAAATCCATCCATGACCGGCATCACAATATCCAGTAACACTACCGATAGTTTCTTTCCATATTTTCTCAACAGTTCCAGTCCCTGCTTACCATTTTCCGCCTCAATGATCTCAAACTCATCCTTCAGCATCTCTATCAGAATCTCTCTGTTTATCTCCGAATCATCTACTACCAGAATCTTCTGTTTCTGAATAGTATCCGTCGCTTTCTGGTCAAGTTCCGTTACCACCATATTCTTATTAGCCTTTGCCTGATACATCAGATGGTCAGCTCTTTCCACTGCTGTCTCGATCCGCTCCATATTACTGATCACACCGCCGACGCTTATAGATAACTGTATCTTGGAATATCCCGGAATAACCGTTGTATTAACTTTCTGCTGGATCCCCTGAAGCTTTTTAACAAATGCATCCTCTTCAATTCCAGGCATCACAAGCAGGAACTCATCCCCGCCAAACCGGATCAGCCGGTCTGATCTGCGGATACTTTCCTTTATCACATCCGCAACAGTACATAATGCTATATCTCCCGCATTATGCCCATATGTATCATTATATAGCTTAAAGTCATCCAGGTCGATCAGTGCTACTCCTGCCGGTTCCTCCGAATCTTTTATCTCATCTTCGTAATAACGACGGTTATAAGTATCTGTAACTGCATCTTTATATAGCTTATCATTATAATGTATGAACAGATTCACAACTCTTTCATGATTCAGTTCTCCTAATGACCAGTCACTGTCCAGGCCACGGATCAGTTCCAATACGTAAGGATCTCCATCTATCTCTATATATCTCGCAATAATCTGATAAAGCTTGCCATCAAAGATCTCGAACTTGCCTCTTTCTGATTTGGCAGCATATGCTTCATACACAACACATTCTTCACACTGCTTTATGTCCTGCAGTTCTTTCCCGCCTGATTCTTCAACCACCGTCTTATATTTATCGTCTTTATCTGCATGCTGGTTCATTCGGAAAAGACGTATCATCTGAAATATCTTTCGGAAATGCTGCATCTCTTCTTTTACCTGTTCCATCGTCATAACATCGATCATATCTTTCCCCTTTCCGCATAACAGTCTTCCGGCTACACTTTGCTTATACTCCTCTTACTACAATATATTTACTACTTTATACTTGGCAGATTCCATCTATAATGTGCTGCAAGGAAACGAATCAGCATAACTACTACTGACGATACAATCATTGCCGGAAGTTCTCCAAAGCTTCGATACACAATCACGCAGACCCATGCTCCTACGATCGAAGCACATGCATAGATATGCTTTACAAATATATATGGCGCAACTCCCGCCATCGTATCTCTTAAGAGTCCTCCTCCAACACCGGTCATTGTTCCAAGAAAAACCAGCAGAAATGTATTATCAATATAGCCACAACTGATTCCTTTTGTCACGCCCATCGCAGAAAAGATTCCAAGTCCGACCGAATCCATTGCTAACATAACTTTATCATAAAACTCTCCGAAGCCATCCTGCAAGTATTTTCTTTGAAAATATATAATAATAAATACTAATACTGCTGCGATCACTGCATAGACCACATAGACCGGATGTATCAATGCCGACGGGATCTTGCCCAATATGATATCCCGGATCATCCCACCGCCGACTGCTGTTGATACACCAAGTACCACAACTCCAAATATGTCCATACTGCACTCAATTCCTACCATTGCACCTGATACCGAGAACGCCACCGTCCCGATCAGCTCTATCACAAATATAATCCATTCCTGAATATCCATCTTCTATTCCCCATTTATTTTTTTCTGTCATTTTTTGTCTTTTCAGACTTTATCCCCTCAGATCTTCCAGCATTTCCCTTACCGTCTTCCCATATACCGGATGACGCTTATAAGGAGCAATCTCCTGAAGCGGTTCCAGCACAAACTCTCTCTTATGCATCTCTACATGCGGGATACACAATGTATCTGTCTCAAGGATCAGATCATCATAAAAAATAATATCCAGATCTAAAGTTCTCGGTCCCCAATGTATGATTCTTTCCCTTCCGGCTTCTTTTTCGATACGGTTCAGCTCTTTTAACAGTTCTTCCGGATATAAAAGTGTAGAAAGTTTCAGACAGCCATTTAAGAAATCCGGCTGATCAGTCACCCCATACGGAGGTGTCGTGATGAATGTTGACACCTTCTCCACCTTTGTATGCTTCACTTCATTTAATGACTTGACCGCATCTTCCAGGAGTCGTCTGCTGTCTCCCATATTAGAGCCAAGCGCAATATATGCCGTATGCCATTCTCTTTCAATCGTTACGCTCACTGTCTTAAGTGGCAGTCCGATCGGTGCCCATGGCTTTTTAATCTCTATCTCTACTTTCTGAAGTCCCGGTATCTGTACCAGCATTTCTTCTGCCAGTCCTTCTGCGATACGTTCCAGAAGTTTAAATGTATGACTCTTCAAATACTTTGTAATAAATGCACTCGCTTCTCCATAATGAATGGATTCCGTCAGGTCATCGGTAAGCCCCGCTTTCCTGATATCTGTATACAACACTGCAGACACCAGGAACTTCTGTCCCAGTACATTTTCCTCCGGAAATACCCCATGATTGGCAAATACTTCCAGATCTTCTATCTTTATCTTATCCAGCTTCATCTCATTCCTCACTTTGTACCCTTTTCCTGCGTGATCTCGTTCACGGCTTTCTCCTCATATTCCTGTTTACCGCTTTTATACTTCATGCTCTCTCATGATTGCCTTTGTCATCTGAATGGCGCGTCTGTTCTTCTCTACATCATGAACACGTACGAATGCACATCCCTTCTGGACTCCATAAACCGTTGTAACGAGTGTACCCTCTTCCCGCTCTGTCACCGGAAGATCCAGAGTCAGCCCGATCACTGATTTTCTGGATGTTCCAAGCAGAACCGGATAGCCCAGTTCATTTAAGATTTCCATACGGTTAATGATCTCCAGATTCATCTCATATGTCTTTGCAAATCCAACTCCCGGATCCAGAATGATCTTGTCATCTGCAATCCCTGCTTTCTTCGCAAGTTCTACACATTCCTTCATATCACTCATAAAATCCCGGAGGAAATTCTCATATTCCGCTTTTTTACGATTATGCATCAGACAGCATGCCACATTATGTTTTGCAATCACATCTGCCATTTTTTCATCATATTTCAGTCCCCATATATCGTTAACCAGATCTGCACCAGCCTGGACGGCCGCTTCTGCCACATGGCTCTTATATGTATCAATCGATATCGGTACATCAAATTCTTTCTTAAGAGCCTCAATAATTGGCGTTACTCTTGCAATTTCTTCTTCATCTGTAATCTGGATATGTCCGGGACGGGTAGATTCTCCACCTACATCAATGATATCTGCGCCCTCTTCCACCATCTGACGGGCATGCGCAAGAGCTGCATCCAGTCCGTTGAATTTCCCTCCATCGGAAAATGAATCCGGCGTTACGTTCAGGATTCCCATAATATATGTATTGTTTGCTGTATCAAAATTCTTTCCACCTATGATCATATCTTTATCTCCATATTTTTTTCTTCCTGGCTCCAGTTACACTGCTTTTCTGCCGGACAGAAAAGACACATTCTGGAACGTTTGTCACTTTCATAAAAAAGTTCTTCGATCGGCTGCATATGTTCATGCCGTCTCCGGTGCCCTTTTATTGCCATGCAGATCAGTTCACTTTCTTCCTCCGTAAACCGGAATTCTTCCGGAAGCGACTCTAATATCCTTCTTGCAAGCTTTGCTCCGGCAATATCATGTGGAATCTGCTGCCTGTATTGAAAAGATTTTCCGATATCATGTAACACTGCCGCTACATAGATCAGTTCTTTGTCGAATCCCAGTTTGTCTTCCAGATTCTTGATATATGCGATTCTTGCCACATCCAGAAGATGATTCATCTGATGACAGCAAAAGACTCTGTCTGCTTCGCACTCCTGAATGGATTTATAATATTTCTTATATAGCTCATGCTGAATCACTGCATTCAGACGGGGCATTCTTTCCTGTTCTTCTGTTCCTTTTTTCATCTATATCTCTTTCTTTTTCCAATCATCATCCCAGCATACGGAAAAATCTCTCTTCCAGTGCCGGATCCGTCTCAAATACACCACGTCTTGCGATCGTTACAGTCTGACTTCCCGGTTTCTTGATCCCACGCATAGTCATACACATATGCTCGGCTTCGATCATGACCATTGCACCTTTCGGCTGCATATGTTCCATCAGGGCATCTGCAATCTGTCCGGTAAGCTGTTCCTGCAGCTGCAGTCTTCTTGCAAATACTTCTACTGTACGCGCCAGTTTGCTTAATCCCACCACTTTTCCGTCCGGAATATATGCGATATGCACTTTTCCATAAAACGGAAGCAAGTGATGCTCACACGTAGAATAGAATGTGATATCTTTTTCAATCACCATCTCATGGCTGTCCACGGTAAATGTCTTAGACAGATGCTTTCCTGCATCCTCATCCATACCTCCATATATCTCTTCATACATTCTTGCAATACGATCCGGAGTATCAAGAAGTCCCTCTCGGTTTACATCCTCTCCCATACCTTCCAGAAGAAGGCGTACTGCCTGCTCTATCTTTTCATGATCTATCATTTGATTTCCTTTCTTTACGATTCCTGTCTGCATAATTCCACGCACCGGATCACTTCACTGAGATAAGACAACGATCCACATGCGATCACTACACGTTTCTTCTTATCTTCCGATGCATAATTATATGCCTTCGTCACTGCTTCTTTGACGCTCTCTTCTGCTTCAACATCCAGATCTGTATTCATCTGCTGTATGCATTCCGCAAGTTCTTCTGCCGGCAGTGTACGCTCCTTGTTCGGAAGATCTACCGTATATACCCTCGATGCCAGCGGACACAGGATCTGTACAATCTTTTCATACTCTTTATCTTTAAAGACACCCATGATCAGGATTATCTCTTTTTCATGATCCGGCTGTGTTTTTCGTCCGGCAAAATATCTCAGGACCGACTTGCGAAGCTTTTTCGCCGCATCCTCATTATGCGCTCCATCCACGATCACGACCGGTTCTTCCGACAGACAGGTAAATCTTCCCGCCCATCTGGTATCAGCGATTCCTTCCCTGACATTCTGTTCTGATATCTGATATCCTGCATTTCTAAGACTTCGGATCACTTCCAGTGCCGTCGCAAGATTCTCTCTTTGACATTCACCGGCAATATTGCTCTTCATCTTGCTGAATCCTTTATATGAAAATGCAATTCCCTTATAATCATCTGCTTCAATATTCATAACTTCCGTCTCTGCTTCCACATATGCGCAGTCACAGCTTTCCGCTTTCTTTCGCAGAATCTGCCCTACGGATTCCTGCTGCTTCGCAGACACCACCATACAGCCAGGTTTTATGATCCCGGATTTCGTCTGTGTGATCTCTTCCAATGTATCTCCGATCACACCCAGATGATCTACACTGATCGTTGCGAATGCGGCACAGACCGTATTCTTCACTACATTCGTTGCATCTGTCTCCCCGCCAAGTCCTGTTTCCAGCACGACCAGATCACATTTTTGTTTCTTAAAATACAAAAAAGCCATCGCCGTCTCTGCTTCGAACACTGTTGGTACAGGTTCTTTTTTTCTCTCCAGCCGGTCGATCGCTTCTTTTACTTCTGTCGTTATCTTTGCAAATTCAGTCTCGGAAATAAAGTTTCCATCTACCTGAATCTTTTCCAGATAAGAGATGACTGTCGGTGAAACATATCGCCCGGTTTTGTATCCTGCTTTACTTAAAATCGTTGAAGTGTATGCAAGCACAGATCCTTTTCCATTCGTTCCTGCAATATGTATGAACTTCAGATCATCCTGGGGATTCCCAAGTTCACGCAACAGACCTCGAATCGTATCTAAGCCAAGTACACTTCCGTATTTCGACATCTCGTCCAAATATACCCTTGCTTCTTTATAGGTCACGTCTTTTTCCCTTTCGTTAAAACTAAAAAAATAATGCCATTAACCAGATATTTCTGGTTAACAGCATTATCATACCACTATTCGATTACTCTAACAAGTGATTAAATATTAAGCAGATCACTAAATACCTTCAGTGCTCCGTCTGTTTCATGAGCCAGTACTCGTTTTGCAAGTACTTTACCAAGCTGAACGCCTTCCTGGTCGAAACTGTTCACGTTCCATACGAATCCCTGGAACATAACTTTATTCTCGAAGTGTGCAAGAAGTGCTCCAAGAGAAGCTGGATTTACCTGCTCGCCAATGATGATACTTGACGGACGTCCGCCTTCGAAGTTCTTGTTACGGTTCTCGTCTGATTTACCACATGCAAATGCTACGATCTGGGCAGCTACATTCGCACACAGTTTCTGCTGGCTTGTACTTCCCTGGATTACAACATCTGTTGCCAGCTGGCTGTTCTTATAACCAACAAACTGTAATGGCACGATGTCTGTTCCCTGATGCAGTAACTGATAGAATGAATGCTGTCCGTTCGTTCCCGGCTCTCCGAAGATTACAGGTCCTGTAGGATAATTTACAGGCTCACCGAAACGGTTCACTGATTTACCGTTAGACTCCATATCCAGCTGCTGTAAATGTGCAGGGAAGCGGCTTAATGCCTGTGAATATGGAAGTACTGCTGTACTTGGATATCCTAATACGTTACGCTCATATACACCGATCATTGCATCCAGCATTGCCGGGTTTTTGAACATATCTTTATTCTTTGCAAGCTTATCTTCTTCTGCTGCTCCTGCCAGGAACTGCGCGAATACTTCCGGTCCGAATGCCAGAGACAGTACTGCTCCGCCTACTGCTGAAGAAGAAGAATAACGTCCTCCGATATAGTCATCCATGAAGAATGCTGCAAGATAATCGTCACTCTTGGCAAGAGGAGATGTCTCACTTGTAACAGCGATCATATGCTTGGAAGCATCCAGACCTGCATTCTTCAGTGCGTCTTTTACAAATGACTCATTTGTCAATGTCTCAAGTGTTGTTCCTGATTTGGAAACCAGTACAAAGATAGAATGTGCAACATCGATAGAATTCAGCACACCTGCCGCATCATCCGGGTCTACGTTACTGATGAATTTTGCTTCCATCTTAAATGTATCGTTCTTCTTTGCCCAGTTCTCAAGTGCGAGGTAAATAGCACGAGGTCCAAGGTCACTTCCACCGATACCGATCTGGACAACTGTTGTGAATTTCTCTCCGGCTTCATTCGTGATCTCTCCGGCATGTACTTTATCTGCGAAATCAGCAATCTTAGCCTGCTGTTCTGTATAGAATGTACGCTTGTCCACTCCATCAGCTGTTACAGCCTCTCCAAGCTGTCCACGTGTCATGTGGTGAAGAACCAGACGTTTCTCTCCTGTATTGATTACTTCCCCGTTATAGAGTGCTTCAAATTTCTCTGCCAGCTGTGCTTCGTCTGCTAACTTTGCGAGTGCTGCCAGAACTTTATCATCAACCTGCTTAGCAGCATAGTTATAAGTAAGTCCCTCTGCCATCGGAACGCTGTAATTCTTTACACGTTCTGCTCCATTTTCTCCTGTCATTGCTTCTACAAGATTCACACGATCAACATTCTTAAGTTCTTCGAATGATGTAAGGGTATCTAAGTTGTTCCAGGTAATCATAATATTAGATTCCTCCTTAAAAAATATATATGTTCTTTCCGGCCATAATCTCAGGCCGTATTCTATATAGATATTAGCATATTTTCATCATAATAACAATTGATTTCATTGAACCGTCATTTATTCAATGCTATACTGGATATAATGAGTCTGCATGAACGTATGTAGAGAAAGGACGTTATATATGGTAGAAAACATTTTTTTAAAAGATCAAAAGCCGATCAGCTTTGCTGATTATCTGCACTATAACCCGGAAAGCCGTGAGAATCTGGGAGGCGAACTTCCGGTCATGGTATATCGTATGCTGGAGTATTCTTTAAAAGATGAACTGATCAAACGCTGCGGAAAAGATGAACAGATTGAAATCTTCCGAAGCGCAGGCCGCACTGCGGGAGAGTTCTTTGCTAAACAATTCCTGAACATGGACCAGCCGCTGGATAAATTCGTCGGCGAATTACAGGACCGCATGCAGGAACTAAAGATTGGTGTACTCCGGATTGAAGATGTCGATGAAGAAAGTGGCAAGATCATCTTAACCGTTTCCGAAGACGCCGACTGTTCGGGTCTTCCGGTCCTTGGCGAGACGGTCTGTAACTATGATGAGGGATTTATTTCCGGAATTCTCTCTCTTTATTCCGGAAAACCATACACAGCAGTTGAGGTTGACTGCTGGGCAACCGGCGACCGTGTCTGCCGTTTCCACGCTGCCGTAGAGGATTCAGAATAATTTTCAGGAGATACATGTATTATGGAAGAAAGAAATTGCCAATTATTATTTGAATATCTGAGGAGTATTCTGTATGACAATGATCCGGAAAAGCTTGATATCCAGGAACTGGATGAACCATTTCAGAAGCTTGGTATGGGACTGCAATATCTGGATCAGGCAGTCCGCGAGATGAAATCCTGCTCCGCCGCACTGTCTAATGGCAATCTGGCAGATTTCACTCCTTCCAGAGATAATTTCCTGTGTGAGAACCTGAAGAACATCCATGCCAGTCTGAATCATCTGACCTGGCAGGCCAAGCAGGTAGCAAAGGGCGATTACTCTCAGACTGTTTCCTATCTCGGCGAATTCTCTGAAGCTTTTAATACCATGACAAGGCAGCTCCGCGAACGGGAAGATTTTTTAAAGCAGGAAGCCGAACGGGAAAAGGCACATGCAGACATGGTGGAGAATTATAACGGACTCCTTCTGGATCTGATCAAGCGCAGTGAAGAGGATATTCTTGTAACAAGCGTTAACGATCCCCGCATTCTATATTCCAGCCGCAATAATATTGAAAAGCTCCAGAATTATGAACTCTACAAGATTTTTCTTGAGAAACAAAAGAACGGACAGCTTAAAAAGGCGTCTGATGACTCCTCTTATGAATGGACCTGGACTGCCGAAGATTCATCTCATCATTTTTACCGTATCACCACTGCCCTGATGGAATGGCAGGGCGAAGAAGCCTATGCCCACATCATTCTGGAAGTGACACAGGATAAGTTAGAGCAGGACAAACTGGAACAGGAAGCCTATTCCGATACTTTGACCCAGATCGGTAACCGGTATTATTTTCAGAAAAAGCTGGACGAGCTTCTGAAAATGAATGAAGACCTGATCTTCTGTTACTGTGATCTCGATCATCTGAAAACTGTGAATGATACTTATGGTCACATGGAAGGAGACTGGTATATCTGTCATTTCGTTGATATTGTAAAGCATAATATCCGTGAAGATGATGTCTTTGCCAGAGTCGGCGGTGACGAATTCTGTCTGATATTAAAAGGCTGCCCGGAAGATGTTGCCAGAAAGAAGATCCGTCAGATCCAGATTGACTTCCGTGCAGAATCTACCAGACCATATGACAAGAATTTCAGTTTCGGGATTGTGAAACTTTCCGGTACAGAAAAGAATGTTGACATAGATGACATTTTAAAACAGGCAGATGCCGCTATGTATCAACAGAAAAAAGAACATAAGAATACGCAGAAGAATTCCAATTAACCGGAATTACTGGATTATATCATAAAAGCGATGATTTACATTCACATTCTAATTGTAAATCATCACTTTTATTTCTATTAACAAAATTATCTCAGAACAGTCATCAATACCTCTTCCAGCTTTCTGATATTTACCGGTTTGGACAAATGTCCGTTCATTCCACTTGCCAGAGACCGTTTTACATCTTCATCAAATGCATTTGCACTCATGGCTATGATTGGAACATTTCTGCAGTCTTCCCTTGGAATCTTACGAATCTTTCTGGTTGCTTCCAGCCCATCCATAACCGGCATCATAATATCCATCAGGATCAGGTCATATTCATTTTGCCCGCTGTTTTCTATACATTCAACCGCTTCCAGTCCATTATATGCTTCTACAATCTCTGCTCCATAAGATTCTATAATGGTGTGTATAATTTCCATATTCAACTCATTGTCTTCCACAATCAGAATTTTCTTTCCATCCAGTTTTAAAGAACCTTTCGGAGTTATCTCTTTCTCCATCTTTTTTTCAACCGTTTTCAAATGCAGTGTAAAGCTAAATGTACTTCCCTTATTTACTGCACTTTCCAGCTTTATATCTGAATCCATCATATGGATCAGACGGTTACTGATTGCCAGTCCAAGTCCTGTTCCCTGACTTCTGGCCTTCTCGGATGTATCCGCCTGCTCAAAACGCTGGAAGATGATCTTCTGCTTATCTTCTGCAATACCGATGCCTTCATCTTTTACAGCAAAATAGATTGCCGGATCTCCTTTCCTACTTTCCTGCTCCTTTACGATCAGCCATACACGGCCTCCTTTTTTCGTATACTTCACTGCATTTCCGAGCAGATTTACCAGTACCTGGTTCAGCCGCATCTCATCATACCAGAACCATTCATGATTCAATGTGATCTCATTGATAAATTCAATCTGATTTTCTTTCATTTTGGATTCCATCAGCGTATTTACCGTCTCTATTGTATGTCTGATATTATATGCTGCCGGGATCAGATGTAATTTCCCACTTTCTATCTTCGACATATCCAGGATTTCATTTAAGAGTCCTAACAGATAATTAGAAGAGCTTTGGATCTTCTTCAGACAGTCCTCTCTTCGCTCTGCGGACTGCCCTTTCGTCAATGCAATCTCTGTCATTCCGATAATTCCGTTCATCGGTGTCCGGATCTCGTGTGACATTCTTGCAAGGAAGTCTGATTTTGCCTGTGCCGATAAGTCATGCCTCTGCAAATTCACACGGTTCTGAATGATCGAACCGAGTTCTTCCAGCCGTTTTCCTTCTTTCTCGTCTTCTACCAGCTTCGTATCTATACCAAACAACAGGATACTTCCCGAATAATCATTGTTATCCCTCATATGAAATATCAGTCCCTGATTATCCTTCAGAAATTGTCCAAATACAGGATCTTTCTTATCCCTTTCTGTAATCGGAAGCAGCTTCTGTAATTCTTCCGTCTGATTCATCTGTGCATACTCGGATTCTGTACAATGCACAATTCCTTCCCAGTTCTCATCGTACTCACCACATTTCCAGCAGTATGTCATACTATTAGACAAATAATCTCTGCTAAATTTCGTAATGACACAATTTGTCAGTGAATATGCCTCCTTTAATTTCAGCATCAGCATATCCATACTTACACAAAGTTCGCTTCCACGGTCAAACAGATTCCATGCAATCGATGACAGGTTCATCTGTACTAATTTGTCAAATGAATCCACTTCCTCAAATGATTCCTGTACATTTGTTGCCTTTTCTTCTTCCGTAAGTTCCTCATAAGATACCATCTCTGCACTTTTCATTTTTGCGATCTTCAAAGCTTTTCTTGTCCGGATCATCCCCTCATATGTTGATAATTCATCCGTCAGGATCGTCATTCCCGTTCTGAAATTCAGCATCAGATACTTTTCATCTGTTATTCCGGTAAACTTTATCTCTACTGCTTTCAGTAAATTCTTTACAATATCATACTTCTTTTCCGGAAGCCAGATAAGGATCTGATCTGCACCTGCTCTTACGAAGATTGGATTATCAATTTCAAATTTTCTGCACTCGTCTCTCAGATATCCGGCCAGCTGTTCCAGTAACAGATCACCGAAGACTAATCCATACTGTTCGTTAATTTTTGAAAATTCGGCAATGTCTAATAGTGCCATGACTCCTTCCGCTACTTTTCTGCGTGATGTCCGTATCTTCTTTATTCCATAAGACAACCGGTAAAATCCCGTTGTTGCATCCAGCATCTCCTGTTTTTTCTGAGCTTCTTCCAGCATTTTTCTCTGATTAATATCATGTACACATCCAACGATCCTGCTGGATGAACCACCTTCGTCCTGGATGATACTTCCATTTAACAGCACCCATTTATACGCTTCATCCTCTGCTTTCCGCAGGCGGAATTCGATATCAATCTTATCCTTCGCCTGTCTGAATTCCTGAATAACCCGCTCTCTGTCGTCCGGATGGATACTCTGGCTGACCAGATATTCCGGATGTTCTTTGCAATTCCAGATTCCATCAAATCCTCTGCTGTTCACTAATTCCAGCAATTGTTCATCTTTCCGGAATGTAAAGAACAGGTCATTGGAACTTTCTACTGCAATCCGATAACGCTCTTTTTCTTCCAGAAGCTGTACTTCCGTCTGCGCCTGTGTGTCTGTCAGATTCTCGATCACCTCATGCAGCTCATCAATCTCCTGGATCGCTGATCCACGGAAATCATGTATTCCGGATACTCCGTTGCGGACGCTTTCCCTTAATTCCTCTACCGGTTTTGTAACTCTTTTCACCAGAACACATACACAAATAATTGCAAGAACCGCACTGAATACGATCATTTCCATAATTCTTGCATATACTTTCTCGCCAAGTCCATACACCGAATTCTCCGTTACAAATCCACATACCGTCCATTTCGTATTATGATACGGAACATTATTACTGTATAGATTCATAGGCTTTGCAATTGCATAGATTCCCTGTTTTCCTACTTTTGCTCCTTTTACTTCACAGAGTTCTGAATTTTTGGTCTTGATTAATTTCAGGTTTTTTCTTTCTCTGAAAGCAGCATCATACAACGCACCTTTTCCGGCCAGAACTTTATAATGTCCATCTTCTTGCTGGATCATAAGTGCATATCCTGCATTTAGAGAATCATCCAGCTCATTCACTGAGAAATAATTGTTTAAATACTTAACACCTATCTCTACTCCCAGAACGCCGTATATTTCACCGTCGTACTTTAACGGAACCGAATATGTAATCATTTTATGACTGTCCATATAATGGTCTTCCAATATAAATGGCTGGGACCAATATCCAAGATTCTCCATCTGGCTGTCCTTATGTTCCACCGCTGCAACATAAGGTTCATAAAAGAAGTCATCCGCAGTTCTCTGATTTTTTCCATTTAATTTAAAATCCGTGGTCCATGCATTATCCAGCGAAATATTCATATTTCGTGCAAGATTCTTGTCTCCTCTTTCTAACATGAGATCTGTATTCGTTGCTGTCTTCGTCTGTGGATCCGAATCCCGTACAAAAAATCCCTGGTATTCTGCTTTCTGATCCACCGATGCATCATTTGCAAGAACCAGAAATACACCAGATGATGTATTATACTGCAGTGCATTCACCAGCTGCGGAAATACTTTTTCCAGATATTCTTTCTGTTGCTCTTCCGATTTCAGGAAGGTCCCGATTTCAGAATTATTTTCACTTAGAAGACTACCCAGTACCTCTCCCAGTCCATCGCTTTCTTTGTAAATGGTCCGCCATTTATCGTTCATTTCATTTTCCAGACTCATCTTACTGTTTTCCACCATGTGAGCATCCATCTGAATCGTGTTATTTTCCAGACTCGACTTTAATCCACTCAAAACAAGTGTCATAAAGGGCAGTGTTCCCTGAATTAGCACAACGAGCAATATCGGTATTAAGATAATCTTTAACAACGCCCTCTTCTTCTTCACTTGCTTTATCCTGCCTTTCTATTAATCTCTGATCTGCTCTTCTATTTATTTTGTGCTTCCTTCAGCGCATTACAAAAGTCTTTATACCAGCTCTCAAAGGACTCATCCGATGTATATTTTGCAATCTCGTCTTCTCTGGATGCCCCGGCCGCAATCTCTTTATCCATTGCTTCTTTATCCGCCGCTGCTCTGTCTGAAAGATTATAGTCTAACACTTTACGCATATTGAATCCATGATCGACATTTTGCATAGTATAGAACTTTGTCTTATCAAAATTCTTTAAAACGGTCTGAAGGCACTGATATGTCTTTCCATTCATCTTAATATCATTATCTTTGATCACTTTGTCTACTGCTTTGATATTATTTGCTTCTTTTAATACCGGAAGATAAGAAGACTCACTGACAAATCGTAAATTCTGTTCTTTCTTCGTAAACCATTTTAAAAATACTGATGCTGCATATTCATGTTTTTCATCTGATTTCGTTACTGCCATTCCAGCTCCCTGCTGTACATGGTAATTCTTTCCACCTTCCATTACCGGTGATAACTTTATCTCACACTCAATCGGATAAGAAGAATCTTCTCCCTCTACTTCATCCGGAAAATAAAAAGCAGATGCTGTAGACCCGGTATAAGCCAGAATGTCTCCCGTCTTCACATCATCTGAACGGAATTTTCCGTATGCCGCAAAATATCCTTTTATATATGGTACATAATAATTCTCCCACAGGCGTTTGAGCAAATCTTTATCCGTATAGACAACGACTTTACCATCCTTTTCGGAAAAAATGTCTTTTCCCATCTGCTTCATGCCTATTACAAAATAATTCGACATCGAATCTCTTCCATACAAAGCTTTCCCGTCATCTGGCACATCCGGTGTCAAACTGTCTGTCCACTCGTAATATTTCTCCGCTGCTTTAGTAACTCCTTCTGTTGTTGAAAGTTCATCCATTGTCGTTCCTGTTGCCTCTTCGAAAGGTGCCCAGTCTGTCTTATTGATCATTAACACTTCTGTAGATTTTGCTACCGGTATCAGATATAACTTCTTATCCTGATTCAAATAACCTTCCTGTATATAAGAATCTACATATTTTTTTCTTTCTTTTTCTGAAAAATACTTCGAAAGATCTACCAGCTTATTTTCTTTTTGAACAGTCGATGCCGTATCCGCATAAGTTGAAAAAATATCCGGCAGCTTATCTGCTCCAACTTCTTCATTTAATGAACTGGTAACTGCTTTTTCCAGATCTGATACCGATCCGTAACTATATCCTTCTACATAGATCCCTTCATCTTTTCCTACCGAAGAATTAAATTCTTCCAGCAGTTCATCAAATGTTGCCTGCTGTGTCCCATTATAATAATGCCAGATTTTTAATGATACGGGATTGTCAGGATCTAATTTCACTTTTTTTGCAGAAGCAGATATTGTTGAATCCGTTCCTTTTATCTCCTTACTTCCGCATCCCGGCAGCATCACCGCAATCATTGTCATAGCAAGAAACGCTGCAATTACTCTTCTCTTCATAACTTATCCTCCTGATTCATTATTCTCTCTTTCCATTACTTTTTATTATAGCATGAATCAGTGTACTAAATTGATTAATATTTTATACAACAAAAAAACAACCAACATATCGTTGATTGCTTCTTCTCTTCCATATACCTTCAAA
>ERZ808240.1185-NODE-1185-length-32986-cov-32.139443_pt1 | contig 32986 bp, 27 predicted proteins | sample MGYA00521084_ERZ808240 | MGnify/ENA primary metagenome ERZ808240 (study PRJEB31516, sample SAMN03275571) | gut metagenome | biome: mammalia-associated habitat; material: feces | host: Papio cynocephalus | place: Kenya | collected 2012-08-06 ... | reverse complement strand
TGTAGGGGCGACCATTGGTCGCCCGCCCGAATTATGGTTAAACCATAAATTCGATATTTGTTCTTGGTATGAAAAATCATTGGTTAATCGATAAAATTATTGATAAACCATAACGGGCGACCAATGGTCGCCCCTACAAATGGAAAAATTATATATTATCAGCATTAATTAAAAGGGACAGGCATTGCCTGTTTTTTATCAGTTATTTTCCTGAAGGTGTTCAGCCATACGTTTTTTTAAATTTTCTTCCTTGAGCAGTCTGCCTTCTTTTATCAGTCCGGCAAGACCGCTGTAATTTTCGTCTGCAATCATATTTCTGTATTTGCTGAGATTATCTATCAGAGTATCAATTTCATTTAAAAGGCAGTCCTTGTTTGATATAAAAAGGCTGCTCCACATATTCTCGTCCATTGTGGCAATTCTTGTCATATCCTGAAAGCTTCCGCCGCTGAATCCTGTTTCATTCTGCATTGACGGACTTTTTACATATGCACTTGAAACCACATGGGCAAGCTGTGAGGTATATGCAATAGTTTTATCATGTTCATGAGGAGAAGTTACTACTATTTTTCCGAAACCTATTGATTTTGCAAGCTTTACAACAAGATATACCGCATTTTTATCAGTGTTTTCAACAGGAGTAACTATAAAATTTGCATTTTCAAAGATTTTTCCGTCTGAATTTGCAAAGCCTGAACGTTCTTTTCCTGCCATAGGGTGAGTACTTACATAATGTATTCCGCAATCAGCGGCTTTATCAGTTATTTTCTGAACAAATTTTTCCTTTATGCCGCATACATCAGTAAGAACAGCACCTTTTTTAAATCTGTCCATTGAACTGAGCATATATTTTTCAGCAGCCTCCGGATGAAGGCATACTATTATAAAATCGCACTGACTGATATTATCATCATTGGCTTTTTCGTCAATAGCACCGCATTCAAGAGCTGAATCAACAACATCACTGTTATTGTCAAGACCAACTATAAAATGTTCTGTATGGCTTTTGATTGCTTTGCAGAGCGAGCCGCCTATAAGTCCAAGACCTGTGACAAGTATTTTCATTTTAAAAGCACCAGCATTACATAAGATTTTTATTTTCAAATTCACAGAGTTTTCTTACATCTGTCATAATTCCGCTGAAAACTTCCGGAGTTATTGACTGAGCACCATCACACCATGCTTCCTGCGGATTAGGGTGAACTTCTATCATAAGACCGTCAGCACCGGCAACAACTGCTGTTTTTGCAAGAGGAGCAATAAGAGATGATTTTCCTGTTGCATGGCTCGGGTCAACAACTATCGGCAGATGTGTGAGCTGTTTGAGAAGCGGAACTGCTGAAATATCAAGAGTATTTCTTGTAGCAGTTTCAAATGTTCTGATACCTCTTTCACAGAGAATAACATTTTCATTGCCGCCTGAAAGGATATATTCAGCACTCATCAGCCATTCTTCAATGGTGTTTGAAAGACCTCTTTTGAGAAGAATAGGTTTTTTGCAGTGACCAAGTTCAGCAAGCATTTCAAAGTTCTGCATATTTCTTGCACCAATCTGGATTATATCAACATTGTCAAATAAATCAAGGTGGTCAAGGCTCATAAGTTCTGTAACGATAGGCAGACCGGTTTCCTGTTTTGCGATTTCGAGGAGTTCAAGACCTCTTGCTTTAAGACCTCTGAAAGCGTATGGAGAAGTTCTTGGTTTGAAAGCACCGCCTCTGAGAAATGCAGCACCGGCTTTTTTGATAGCCTTTGCACAGCCGACAATCTGTTCTTCAGTTTCAACGGAGCATGGGCCTGCGATAACACTGAAATTATTTCCGCCTATTTTAGTACCATTTATATCGATAATAGTGTCTTCCTGATGGAATTTTCTGTTTGCGAGCTTATAAGGTTCTGAAACTCTCTGAACTTTTTCAGCGATATCAAGAGCCTGAAGGTTTTCCATATCGATTTTTGAGGTATCGCCTACAAGACCGATAACTGTTGATTCAGTACCTCTGCTGCAATGAGTCTGAACTCCCTGAGATTCGAGCATATCTATAAGATTTTTTATTTTGGCTTCATCAGCATTATTTTTACATACAATAATCATGATTTAAAATCCTCCTGTTATTTAGATTACTTTTTGAGTATAGCACTTTAAAGCCAAAAAGTCAATAGCTTTTTTAAAATTTTTTTTTAAAACTCAAATTTGTTTTCTCCTACAAAATATAAGGAAATTTTCTTATTTTCAATCATAAAATTTCATTGTTGAATTGGCGTTAATGTAACGCTAATTCGATGATTATTATTTGTAGGGGCGAACTGTGTTCGCCCGTTCAGTTTACGGTATTCTCCAACGGGCGAACACAGTTCGCCCCTACAGTACAGAATGTATGGAAAATTCTGTGAATGACGCTAATTCGATAGCAAAATTTTATAATTGAAAACAAGGAATTTTTCGTTTATTTTGTAGGGGCGACCAATGGTCGCCCGCCTGAAATACCGGTGAATCTAACGGGCGACCAATGGTCGCCCCTACATAAACAATTCATCAAATTGGCGTTAAAATATAAAAAAACAGGGTTCGGAAAAACCGAACCCTGTAATTATATCAGATACTTTAACGATTACTTGTCTTCACCATAAAGTTTAGTAAGTCTTGTAAGATAATCGTATCTGTCCTTTGCATTTTCGATAGCCTGACCGAAGAGTTTTTCAGCTCTTTCAGGATTCTGTCTTGCAAGGGCATTATAACGAACTTCACCCATAAGGAAGTTTTTGTATTCGTCAATATGAGGAGCCTTTGAATCAAGAATGAATGGGTTCTTGCCTTCAGCCTTGAGAGCAGGATTATATCTGTAAAGATGCCAGTAACCAGCTTCAACAGCCTTCTTTTCTTCAGCCTGAGCAGTAGCCATACCTGTCTTGATACCATGGTTGATACATGGAGCATAAGCAATGATAAGTGAAGGGCCGTTATAAGCTTCAGCTTCAGCAATAGCCTTGATACACTGAGCCTGATTTGCACCCATAGCGATATGAGCAACATAAACATAGCCGTAGCTCATTGCAATACCAGCAAGGTCTTTTTTCTTTACAGTCTTACCAGCAGCAGCAAACTGAGCGATAGCACCTGTAGGAGTTGCTTTTGAAGCCTGACCGCCTGTATTTGAATAAACTTCTGTATCGAATACGAAGATATTAACGTTTTCGCCTGAAGCGATTACATGGTCAAGACCTGAGAAGCCGATATCATAAGCCCAGCCGTCACCGCCGAATACCCACATTGATTTCTTGCTGAGGTAATCCTTTGCAGCGAGTATTTCCTTGACTGTTTCACAGCCGCAGTCACAAGCTTCAAGAGCCTTTACAAGTTTATCAGCAGCAGCAGCATTAGCCTTGCCGTCTTCAGCAGTAGCGAGGAATCCGTCAATAGCAGCCTTTACATCATCATTAGCCTTGTCCTTGATTGAGAGAACTTTTGCAATTACTCTGTCACGGAGAGTTTTCTGAGCGAGGAACATACCGTAACCGTATTCAGCGTTGTCTTCAAAGAGTGAGTTAGCCCAAGCCGGACCTTTTCCTGCCTTATTTGTTGTATAAGGAGTTGAAGGAGCAGAACCGCCCCAGATTGAAGAACAGCCTGTAGCATTTGCAATATACATTCTGTCGCCGAAGAGCTGAGTTATAAGTTTTGCATAAGGAGTTTCGCCGCAGCCTGCACAAGCACCTGAGAATTCAAGGAGAGGCTGTTTGAACTGTGAACCCTTAACAGTAGTTTCAGCAAATTTAGCAGCAACTTCAGGTTTTTCGTCGATAGTAACACCGTAATCAAATATAGCCTGTTCATTCATTTCTGAATCAATTGGCTTCATAACAAGAGCCTTGTTCTTTGAAGGACATACGTTGGCACATACGCCGCAGCCTGTACAGTCAAGAGTTGAAACAGTCATAACAAACTTGAGGTCATTGAGAGCCGGTTTGAAGTCGAGTGCCTTAGTGCCTTCAGGAGCTTTTGCGAGTTCGTCAGCTGTCATTGCAACAGGACGGATTACAGCGTGAGGACATACATATGAACACTGGTTACACTGGATACAGTTTTCAGGAATCCATTCAGGAACCTTAACAGCGATACCACGTTTTTCAAATGCAGCAGAACCCTGTGGGAATGTACCGTCAGCCATGTCAACGAAAGTTGAAACAGGGAGCTTGTCACCCTGCTGAGCGTTGCAAGGCTGCTGGATATTGTTTACGAAGTCGATAAGAGTCTTGTTATCGCCTTCAGCCTTATCCATACCCATCTTTGTATCAGCAGCATCAGCCCATGATGCAGGAATATCAATTTTAACGATTGACTTGTAGCCGGCATCAATAGCGTTCCAGTTCTTTTCAACAACGTCCTGACCCTTCTTTGCATATGAAGCTTCAGCAGCAGCCTTCATGTACTTGAGAGCGTCTTCAAAAGGAATTATGTTAGCGAGCTTGAAGAATGCAGACTGGAGAATTGTATTGATTCTTGTACCCATACCTGTTTCTTCACCGAGCTTAACGCCGTTGATTGTATAGAAATTGATATTGTTCTGAGCAAGATATCTCTTTACCTGACCAGGAAGATGTTTTTCAAGTCCTTCCATATCCCAGATTGTGTTGAGGAGGAAAGTACCATTTGGCTTGATATCAGAAACCATATCATACTTGTCGATATATGACTGATTGTGACAGGCAACGAAGTCAGCTCTGTTGATGAGGTAAGTTGACTTGATAGGAGTTTTACCGAATCTGAGGTGAGAAACAGTAACACCGCCTGATTTCTTTGAGTCATATGCAAAGTAAGCCTGAGCGTACATATCAGTGTGGTCACCGATAATCTTTATTGAGTTCTTGTTTGCACCAACAGTACCGTCAGCACCAAGACCCCAGAATTTGCAGGCTGTAGTGCCGGCAGGAGCAGAGTCAAGAGCTTCGCCTGTTTCGAGTGAGAGATTTGTAACGTCATCAATGATGCCGATTGTGAATCTCTTCTTTGCAGTATTGTCGAAAACAGCCTTAATCTGTGCAGGAGTTGTATCTTTTGAACCAAGACCGTATCTGCCTGAGAATACAGGAGTATCATTGAATTTAGTATCTTTAAGGGCTGCAACAACGTCGAGGTAAAGAGGTTCGCCGAGTGAGCCTGGTTCTTTTGTTCTGTCGAGAACAGTAATTTTCTTAACTGTGTCAGGAATAGCTTCAACGAGCTTGTCAGCACAGAAAGGTCTGTAAAGTCTTACCTTGACAAGACCGAGTTTAGCACCCTGAGCGTTGAGATAATCAATAGTTTCTTCAATAGTATCGTTTACTGAACCCATAGCAATGATAATCTGTTCAGCATCTTCAGCACCATAGTAGTTAAAGAGTTTGTAATTTGTGCCGATTTTTTCGTTTACCTTGTTCATGTATTCTTCAACGACACCCGGAACAGCATCATAGTACTTGTTGCAAGCTTCACGAGCCTGGAAGAAGATATCAGGGTTCTGAGCAGTACCTCTGAGAACAGGATGTTCAGGATTGAGAGCTCTGTTTCTGAAAGCCTGAGCAGCGTCCATATCAAGCATTTCCTTGAGAGTTTCAGTATCCCATGTTTCAATTTTCTGAATTTCGTGAGATGTACGGAAACCGTCAAAGAAGTTGAGGAAAGGAACTCTGCCCTTGATAGCAGAAAGATGAGCTACAGCACCGAGATCCATAACTTCCTGAGGATTTGATTCGCAGAGCATTGCAAAACCTGTCTGACGGCATGCATATATATCTGAATGGTCACCGAAGATGTTGAGAGCGTGTGAAGCAACACATCTTGCAGAAACGTGGATAACGCAAGGGAGAAGTTCGCCTGCGATTTTATACATATTAGGAATCATCAGGAGAAGACCCTGAGAAGCAGTATATGTAGTAGTGAGCGCACCGGCAGCGAGTGAGCCGTGAACAGTACCTGAAGCACCAGCTTCAGACTGCATTTCAGCAACTCTTACAGGGTCACCGAAGATATTTTTCTGACCCTTTGCAGACCACTGGTCTGTAACTTCAGCCATAACAGATGAAGGGGTAATAGGGTAAATAGCAGCTACATCAGTAAATGGGTATGAAGCCCATGCAGCAGCGTTGTTACCATCCATAGTTTTCATTTTTCTTGTTAACTTAGCCATTGGATTTGTCCTCCTTAAAATATTTAGGATAAAGTGCGACATAAAAAAATTGTCGAGTTATCAAATAATATTGTATCATAATTAACCGATTTTGTAAAGAGTTTTTCAGTAAAATATATCAAAATTAAACATAATTGATGTAAAATAAAATTTAAAGCTGTATTAAAAAAAGGAGCAGCTTAAAATCAAGCTGTTCCCTGTATTTATCAGTTTGAATAGATTTTGTCATCATTTCTTGAAAGGATAAGAGTGACATTGAGGTTTCCGTTAAGAGTTCTTATTGTATCCATGAATTTTTTCTGGTCGATATCATTTTTTATGTTGATATCGTAGATAAGTTCAAAAAGGCTGCCGAATTCAGTTGTTTTAACACGTCTGAGGTTCCATGAAGTAGTATTTGCGTCAAGGATTGCATCAAACACACCCTGATAGTTGAGGTTTTCAGGAATTGTTATTTTAAGAGCCATATGAGTAACGGAAGGAGTGCCGAATTTGAAGTGATTGAGCAGAATCATGATTGCTCCGAGGATTATAAGGAATATGAAGCCGAATGCGATATATCCCATGCCGCAGGCAAGACCGACAGCTACTGAAAAGAATACATATGATATATCGGCGGGGTCGCCCGGATTGCTTCTGAATCGTATGAGAGAGAATGCACCGGCAAGACTGAAAGCTTTTGCCATATTGTTTCCGACAAGCATTATGATTATTGCGATTATAGCGGGAAGCATTACTATAGTAAGTATATATCCCTGAGAGTAGCCTGTTTTTCTGTGGGTGAACATATATGTAAGGCATATAAGGAATCCGAGTATCACCGCACTTAATGTACATATTATTACCTGCTGGGTATTAAGTGATTCTGTAGTAAGAACCGTATCAAAGATATTTTCCATTTTACACACTCCTGTTTTATTTTAACGCAAATCCGATATCGGCAACTACAGGTCGTCCGTTTATTGGATTTGAATTGTATACAAAGCTGCTGCTTCTTGTATTTACATAAAGGCCGTTGTCAGCCATTTTGCTGATAGTATAGTCTTTAAAGCCTCTGCCGTATTTTGAAAAGCTTGTTTTATAGATTTTGAGTTCTGAAAGTGCATGAGCGAGCCATAAAGGCATAGCACCTATGATTTTGACTTCCATAAGATGCTGGTCAGGTTTTATTATCTGGCTGCCGTAGCTTTCTTCCGAAAGGCTTAAATCATAGCGTCTTGTAGTAATTTTTCTGTCAAAGGTGAGTCTGAAATCCTTGTCATCTTTGCCGAAGAAAGCTGAACGCTGATAGCTTATATACTGAGCCGGATAGACATGATATGTATTGAGGAAAGTTATGAGTTCATCAATAACCTGATTCTGAATGAATTTTGAGCTTTTCGGGGGGATTTTTCCGAGCATGAGGAAATTTTCAGCTTCTTCAAGAGTCATTGACGCACGTCTTTTTGTGACTATTCCGCCGATTTTCTTTTTGATTTCAAGGAAAACCTTGTCATCAGGCTTTGCAGGGGAATAATAGCTGCGGAGTCTTATTTTTTCCTTATAGTATGGTTTTTCAAGGGAAGTTCTTATAAGATAGTTGTCCGCAGTATCATAATATATATTGTATATGCCGTATTCCCTGCCGTCTATACAATATGCGTCCGGATTCATATACTGATGAATTACCGGCATAAGATTTGTGAACTGTTCATCATCGAGAAGAAATTTCAGTTCATTTCTTTTAAAAGTATTGATAGCCATAAAACATCTGCTCCTTTCTTAGATTTAAATTCATAATGTAAAATCCATGTTAAATTTTCTGATTTAAAGTATAGTATATAATAAAAATGAAAATGTGTAGGGTATGTGTTAAAAGTATGAAATATGATTTGAATAAAATGTAAGCCAAAAATATGCATTTCTTTAGTCAATATAATACAATATTATATATAATACATAAGTTAAAATATTTAAAGTTGTTTTATATGCATTGATTTTAATATTTAACTCAATCTTAAACGTTTTATATATAAATAATAATTATAGTATATATAACTATTTGTTTATAATATCAGGCATTTTATTTACCGTAAATTCATAGAATGTTAATATTTATCCTGTAATGTAGTTAATAACATAAGTACGGCAGCCATCAGCCAGCTGTTTAATCATATTAAGGAAAAATTCTTTCAGCCGGAATTTTTTAATATGATGTACTTGAAGAAAACAGCCATTAAAATAATAAAAGGAGAGTATACTATGAAAAATTTTAAAAAATTTCTCAGTGGAATTACAGCTCTTACAATGCTTTCATCATTATGTGTTCCGGCTTGTGCAGCCACTGTTACAACACTTGGTGACCTCAATAATGACGGAAGCGTGAATATCCTTGATTTCACACTTATGAAACAGTATATAGTAAGCGTAGCCGAACTTGATGAACAGGGTCTTGCAAATGCAGATATGAATTCAAACGGTGAAGTAAATATCTTTGATGCAGTTCTGCTTGCAAGGGATATTATTAAAAGCGATACAAACACAGACCCTGCAGAATCAGAAGAATCAACAATAACACTGCTTGGTGATTCAATTGAAACTTCATCATCTACAGTAAAGATTGAAAACAGCGTTGCAACAATCACAGTTCCGGGTACTTATACAATAACAGGTACTCTCAATGACGGTCAGATAATAGTTGATGTTGACAAGACTCTCTATCCTGAAGGAGCTGTTGAACTTTCACTTGAAGGCGTTGATATCTCATGCTCTGACAATTCACCTCTTTATATAGCAAGCATAGGCGATGAATGCACAATAAGCGTAAAGAAAAATACTGAAAATGTTATCTCTGACGGTACAAGCTATACAAATGCAGATGAAGATTCAGGTGCAATATACAGCAAGGACGATATTAAAATCAAGGGCAAGGGTTCTCTCACTGTAAACGGAAACTGTGCTGACGGTATTGTCGGCAAGGACGACGTTAAAATCTATAACGGAAATATTACTGTAAATGCTGCTGATGACGGCATAAGAGGCAAGGATTCTGTAAGAATAGGCAATCCTGATGACCTCGGCACTGAAGGTGCATATGATAATCTTTCAGTTACAATAACTACTAAAGGCGGCGACGGCATCAAGACAACAAATGAAACTGATGAAGGAAAAGGATATGTAACTATAAACGGCGGTACTGTAAATATCAATGCATATGCAGACGGTATTCAGGCAGAACAGGCATTCACTCTTTCAGGCGGAGATGTTACAATAAATACTTATGAAGGCAGCAGCTTCAGCGGCAATGCCTCCTCAGGAAGCTGGGGCGGCGGAGGCGGAATGCAGGACGGCAATTCCGGCAAAACCGATATCAGTGCAAAGGGAATTAAATCAAACGGCACAATGACACTTTCAGGCGGTACTGTCAATATTGATTCATCTGATGACTGTATCCATGCTGCTTCAGATATCACATTCACAGGCGGAACATATACTCTTGCAACTGCTGATGACGGCGTTCATTCAGATGCTGACCTTATAGTAAACGGTGGTACTATTGATGTAACAAAATCGTATGAAGGTCTTGAAGGTGTTAATATCACCATCAATGATGGTTCTGTAAAAGCTGTTGCAAGTGATGACGGCTTCAATGCCGCAGGCGGTACTGATAATTCAGGCTCAACATCACCAGGCGGCTGGGGACAGGGCAGCTGGGGACAAGGCAGCGGAAACTACTCCCTCAATATCAACGGCGGATATGTATTCATAGATGCAGGCGGTGACGGACTCGATTCAAACGGTTCTATCACAATAACAGGCGGATATACAGTAGTAAACGGCCCTACAAGCAACGGCGATTCACCTGTTGACTGTGATGGTTCAGCATCAATGACAGGCGGTACAGTTCTTGCACTTGGCAGCACAGGAATGATTTCAGAAGGATATCCTTCAGGCAATGCATACTTTGCATCAACTTCACTCAATGCCTCAGCAGGTACACAGCTTGTTATAACAGATGACAGCGGAAATGTTCTTGCTGCATACACAACAATCAAGCAGTCAGGAGGTATTATATTCACATCTGACGGAAATACATCATATCATGTATATACAGGTGCATCATATACTCCGGGAACAGCTGTAGGAAATGACGGTCTTTATACAGGCGGTTCATATTCAGGAGGTACAGAAGTAACCTCCGGCGGCGGTGGCGGCGGCTTCAATCCGTTTGGCAGATAAAGATAAAAAAATATGGTCAGGCTTTTAAAAGGTCTGACCATATTTAATATAACGCAAATTCGATGATTATTATTTGTAGGGGCTTCCTTAAGTTCGCCCGCTCGGTTTACAGTATGCCCAAACGGGCGAACACAGTTCGCCCCTACAGAATAAACGAAAAATTCATTGTTTTCAATCATAAAATTTTGTTGTCGAATTGGCGTTAATATAACGCCAATTCGATGGATTGTTTATGTAGGGGCGACCATTGGTCGCCCGCCGGATTATGGTTAAACATAGGTTCGATATTTGTTTTCTGTACGGAAAATCATTGGTTAACCGATAAAATCATTGATAAACCATAACGGGCGACCAATGGTCGCCCCTACAAAACGAATCGGCATATTATTTAATCCAAATTTCAGATGAATGAATCACAGAAAATAACCATCGAATTAGCATTAATGTAACGCAGATTTAATGATTGAAAATCCATATTTTCAGTTATAAAATTTTGTTATATGATAATGCGGACGGTGGGACTTGAACCCACACGCCGAAGCATTGGCTCCTAAGACCAACGTGTCTGCCATTCCACCACGTCCGCAGCTGTTCACTATTATATCACAAATATCATAGTATGTCAAATAAAATAATACAAATTATGTTTTGTTGCTTAAACACAAATTCGATGTATTATTTCTGTAGGGGCGAACTGTGTTCGCCCGCTCGGTATTCTGGTGAATCTAACGGGCGACCAATGGTCGCCCCTACAGAATAAACGAAAAATTTCTTGTTTTCAATCATAAAATTTCATTGTCGAATTAGCGTTAATAAAGGAAAGTCTGTTCTTTTTCATTTGTGTAATTTCAACAGAATTTTTTAATTTTTTCTTGTATTTACCCCGATTTTTTAAAATTATGGTTGACTTTAATGCTTTTTAATGTTAAGATTAAAATAGATTTTTTATGCATGAAATATTTTATATTAAGGAATGAAGATTTATGATAAAAGTTATTCTGATGTCTGATAAAGACTTTATCAGCAGAATGGAAAAGGCTTTCAATGAATTTCTTTCGGACAGAGTGAGCGTAAGATGTTTTTCACCTGCCGAAAATATCTATGACTATCTCTCGGAAAATCCGGCAGATATAGTTGTAACTGATGATACATTTGAATTTGACCACAGTCTGCTGCCTGAAAAATGCTCTGCCGCTTATTTTTCCGAATCAATTGATACATATATGATAAACGGTGAAATGGCTCTGTTTATATATCAGAATGTAATGGATATATACAATTCAATTATAAATATAATCCAGTGCAGCATTTCAGCCGAAACAGAAGATGATGAGGAAAATACAGTATCTGCTGAACCAAAACAGCATATATTTACATTTTTCTCATGTACAGGCGGTTCGGGCGGTTCAGTATTTTCAAAAGCCTTTGCAGTAAACAAGGCTGCTGAAAAGAAAAAGGTGCTTTATATACCTCTTGAGGTTACTACAAGTGCAAACACCGTATTCACCGGCAGCGATGATGCCCTTTCACTGAGCGACATATTCCATGATATCTCAACTGACAAGGACGTAAAGGAAATAAAGAAAACTATTTCAAGAGCCGCTGCATATGATGAAAATTACAATGTTTATTTCATACCTCCGTTCTATACCGTAAATGATGTGTTTTCAGTAACTGAAAATCAGTTTATGAAATTCATGGAGCTGATTTCAGAAGAAGATTTTTCTGTAATAGTAATGGACGCAGATTTTTCACTCCCTGCAATCCTTAATCCGCTTATCAGAAAAACTGATTCAATAGTCATGGTTTCAAATGGTACAGAACATTCAAATCTTGCAATAGACAGAATTTATAACTATATAAACTTTATCGGTGAAAACTGTACTGACAAGCTTAATATAATCTATAACCGCTTTGTAAACGGCACAAGCAGAATATATACAAGAAACAGAATAAATATCCTTGGCGGCATAGGAAAATTAAGCAAATCATCAAGAAAATATATTATCGAAAATGTTTCAAAATCAGAAGTATTTTCAGATTTGCAGTAAAAAGGAAGGTTAGTTTATGGAAAATTTTGTTCATGAAAACGGCATTCTGTGTTTTGCTGCTGAAAGCAATACAATTGACAGATTTGCTGAAAATATGATTAAATACAATAAAATGCAGTGTATTGCTCCGTTTACATATGACAGCGACAAGGGTACTATATACTATGATGTAAAAGGTCTTGCAGTGCTTGAAAATATCCTTAAAATAAGCAGAAAAGCCGGCGAGATAGTAGGTATAATTGACGGCATATGCAGTGCTATGAAAGAAGCAAGAGCATATATGCTCAATGACAGTCATATAATCTTTGATGAGAGATTTATATTTGTAAACCCTGAAAACAATCATATAGTAATGCTTTATGCTCCGCTTATAAACTCAGGTGACGGAGATGCAGCCGGTCTTATGAAGCGTATTATAAGCTATGCACAGCAGGATACTGAAATACTTCAGCCTGTAAGCGTTGCACTTGATACAGAACCTCTTTCACTCAAACTTGTTGAAAGCGTTATATCTGAAATGGAGGGCAGGGATAAAATTGAACTCCATAACGATGAACCTGGTATTGATGAACTTCCTGCAAGTGAACCTTCAAACGGCACTGCATATATCATAAGAAAATCAACAGGCGAAAAAATTGAAATCACCGGTACTAATTTCATTGTCGGAAAATCTCCTGAATATGCAAAGTATGTAATCAGAAACAACAGGGCTATAAGCCGTGTACACGCTACATTTATAATAAGAAACGGTACTTATTATATAGCTGACAACGATTCCAAGAATGGTACTTTTGTAAACGGTCAGAAAATCGACTTTGAAAATATGGCAGAACTCTGTGACGGCGATATCATTCAGCTTGCAAATGAAAAATTCAGATTTGCTGTAAACAAATAAAATTTAAATAAATACAGCAAGAATTCCCCCACCTCTTTAGGTGGGGGATGAATTGCGTTCCTACTACGGACAAACTAAAAATTATGTGATATTATATAATCAGTCGAATAATAAAAAATGGTGATTATATTATGAAATTAGATAGTAATGCACATTCAGTGTTTAGTCTGAATTATCATTTGATGTTGGTGATAAAATACAGAAAAAGTAATAAATCAGGTGGAGCAAATATTGAAACTATAAGAAAATATATAGAAAGACAAAGTGAAAAATATGAAACAAAATAAGGCATACAAATTTAGGATATATCCAAATGAAGAACAGAAAATAATATTTGCTAAAACGTTTGGTTGTACAAGATTTATCTATAATAAAATGTTATCAGATAAGATAGATTACTACCAACAAACCAAACAAAAATTAAATAATACACCTGCACAATATAAGTCTGAATTTGAATGGTTGAAAGAAGTGGATAGTTTAGCACTTGCCAACGCTCAAATGAATTTACAAAAAGCCTTTACTAACTTTTTCACTAATCCTAAAAGTGGATTTCCAAAATTCAAAAGTAAACATAAAAACAGAAAAAGTTATACTACAAATAATCAAAAAAATACTGTCACATTGAAAAATAGTTACTTAAAACTTCCAAAATTAGTGGATTTAGTAAAAGTAAAACAACATAGACAGATACCTAAAGACCATAAAATTAAATCTGTGACTATAAGTCAAACTCCAAGTGGAAAGTATTATGCAAGTATTCTATGTGAGTATGAAAACCAAATACAAACAGCAGAACCTAAAACTTTTTTAGGATTAGACTTTTCTATGAAAGAATTGTATGTTGCAAGTGATAATACTTCCGCTGAATATCCAAGATATTTTAGAAAATCTCAAGAAAAGTTAGCAAGAGAACATAGAAAACTCTCTAAATGTGTGACAGGTAGTCAAAAAAGAAATAAGCAACGTCTTAAAGTTGCTAAACTACACGAAAAAGTAGCTAATCAAAGAAAAGACTTCCTGCATAAATTATCAAGGCAGATAGCCAATACCTATGATTGTGTATGTATTGAAGATTTGGATATGAAAGCTATGTCACAAGCATTGAATTTTGGAAAATCTGTTGCTGATAACGGTTGGGGTATGTTTACAACTTTTCTAAAGTATAAACTTGAAGATTTAGGAAAGCAACTTATCAAAATAGATAAATGGTTTCCAAGTTCAAAAACTTGCAGTAAATGTGGAAACGTCAAAGAAAATTTATCGCTTAGCGATAGAGTATATCATTGTAACTATTGTGGAATTACTATCAATCGTGACTATAATGCAAGTATGAACATAAAAAATCAAGGTATGAAGTTAGTAATATCTTAGAATATTATATCATAAAACCGTGGGACACACGGGGTTAGTCCATTGATACTTACATCATCAGATGTATTGAGTGGGAAACATCTGTTAAATCAGAAGCCCCCACCTCTTTAGGTGGGGGGAGTATGTCACTATGGACATTCAGTGTATTTTGTGCTATAATAATACTGGTATTTATTTTTTAAGAAAGGAAAACAGTCCTATGCTTCATGAAAAATCATGCGGAGCAATTGTTTATCGAAAATCACATGGCAATATTCAGATTCTTCTTATAAAACACGTAAACAGCGGTCACTGGTCATTCCCGAAAGGTCATACCGAAGGCAATGAAACTGAAGCTGAAACCGCACTTCGTGAAATAAAGGAAGAAACAGGCGTTGATGTAATACTTGATACTACTTTCAGGGAAACTGTATCTTATTCACCTAAAAAGGATACTCAGAAAATTGTTGTATACTTCCTTGCAAAAGCTAAAAACTGCGATGTTCTGCCGCAGGAAGAAGAAATTTCTGATATAAAATGGGTCGATATAAGTCATGCATCAGCAATCCTGACTTATGAAAATGATAAAACGATTGTGAAAAAAGCTAAATCGGCAATCAAGGAAAGAATTATGTAGCAGAAAAAACAGGGACGCTTTTTAAAAAATGCGTCCCATTATTTTCAGGAGTGTTTTTTAATTATGTTTATATATTCAGATGATAACAAGAGATATCTGACGCAGAATTATTTCCTGCATCATAAATTCGGGAAAAAGGTTATAAAGCTCTCGCTCAACTGTAATTTTACCTGTCCGAACCGTGACGGTTCAAAGGGTACAGGCGGCTGTATATACTGTTCTGCAAGCAGAAGCGGAGATTTCGGCGGCTGTCCCTCAGACAGCATACCTTTGCAGATTGAAAAACAGAAAAAAATGATGTCATCAAAATGGAGTGACGGATTGTATATACCATATTTTCAGGCAGGGACAAATACATATGCTCCTCTTGACACACTTAAAAGTATGTATGAAACCGCCCTTGAATCTGAAAATACGGTCGGACTTGCAATTGCTACCCGTGCAGACTGTATATCAGATGAAATGATTGAATATTTCAGGGAGCTTTCGCAAAGAACATATCTGACAATTGAACTCGGACTCCAGACTATACATGATGAAACAGCTAAGAGGATAAACCGCTGTCATACATATGCGGATTTCCTTGAAACATATTCAAAGCTTAAAAATGCAGGAATAAATATATGCATACATCTTATAAATGGTCTGCCGTGTGAAACATATGATATGATGATGGAATCCGCAAAAGCCGTTTCAGAGCTTCACCCTCACAGCGTAAAGCTTCATATGCTCCATGTTGTAAAGGATTCACCGCTGGCTGATATATATCAGGAAAATCCGTTTAAATTGCTGACACTTGAGGAATATGTAAATATAATCTGCGACCAGATTGAAATAATGCCCGAAGATGTCGTAATACAGCGTGTAACAGGTGACGGAAACCGTGATACGCTTATAGCTCCTGAATGGACACTTAAAAAATTTGTGGTTATGAATGAGATAGACAAGGAATTTGTAAGACGCAATTCATGGCAGGGAAGACTTTATGTATAAAAAGCTTCTGTTTTTTATTATGACAATTCTTATCGGATTTTCGGGATTCAGTGTATCAGCAGAATCATATAACTATGATATATGGGGAGACGCAGTGCCTTCACAGTCAGGATATGAGGCTGTAAAATCCGTATCAGGAGATAATCTCGGGATATCCGCATTTTCAGCTCCTGCGGATATATGCAGGGACAGCAAAGGCAATTTTCTTATCGCCGACAGCGGAAATAACCGCATTGTAATAACAGACAGCAGTATTTCAGAATCTTTGCATATCATAACATCACTTGAATATGGAAACCGGAAAATTACTCTTAAAAATCCATGCGGAGTATACGTTTCACCGTATGATGACTGCATATATATTGCTGATACAGGAAATTCAAGAATTATAAAATGCAGGGATTATGAAAATGCTGAGATGATAATTGAAAAGCCTGATTCAGAACTCTATAATGATACTGAAAAATCAGGATTTTTCCCTTCAAAGGTTATTGCCGACAAATCAGGTTTTATTTATACAATAGTCAGCAGTTCCTCAAACGGTGCATTGATGTTTGATAAAAATGGCGTATTTCAGGGATATTACGGGGCAAATCATATTGATACGACTGCTGAAATAATGATGAAATATATAGGAAATATGTTTCTGACTGATTCAGTGCGTTCAAGAAATTCAAGGAATGTGCCGTCTGCATTTGCAAATTTTGATATTGACAGTTCAGGCTTTATGTATACCTGTACTGAAAATGTTTCAGGGAACAGCATAGTTAAAAAAATAAATTCCGCAGGAGATAATCTGTTTTACAATACCGATACGGAATTTGGTGACCATACTGCATATTACAGCGTGGAAAATCCGGTTATATCTGATATTGACATATCGGAAAGCGGATATATCAACTGTCTTGACAGCAGTTCAGGGAAAATATTTCAGTATGATGAAAACTGTCGTCTTGTTTTTATATCAGGAGGAAAATCCGAACAGCTCGGAGGATTCAGAAATGCCTCTGCCATTGAATCTTCTGATAATATGCTTTATGTTACTGATTCCGCAAAGAATACAGTAACCGTATTTGAAATAACGGATTTCGGGAAAAATATACATAATGCAGTTTTATTATGCGAAAAAGGCGAATACAGTAAGGCAATGCCTTTATGGCTTGAAGCACTTGAATATGACGGGAATTATCATATCGCATATGAGGAGATTTCAAACGCATATTTCATCAGCGGAAATTATGAAAAATCAATGGAATATGCTAAAAAAGCTGAATCATCAGCACTTTATAACCGTGCATTTGAGGAATACCGTTCTGAACATTCAGGAAGATATGCAGTTATAATGATATGTATAGTTTCAGTATTGTTTATAGCTTTTAAAAAGGCTGATAAAAGCATAATTTTCAGAATAGCAGATGGTTTTGATGATATTCTGTGGCGAAAACAGTATTCATGGAAAAAAACAATTCTTATAATAATATTTCTTTTTATATCTGAAATAGTAAACGACAGACTGTATGGATTTCAGTTTCAGGCTGATTACTCAAAGACTTTCAGCATAGTTCCATATATTTTTAAAAGTGCAGTTCTTTTCTTTATGTGGACAGTGGGAAACTGGTCTGTCTGCTGTCTGCTTGACGGCAAAGGCACTTTCAGAAATATCTGTCATGTATGTGCATATGCAGTTATTCCGTATATAATACAGAATTTTATAACTGCACTGATATCACATTTTCTTATATATGATGAAAAATTCTTTATTGATGCGGTTATGATAACAGGAATTATCTGGTCAGCACTTATGATGTTCATGGCAGTGAAATCAGTTCATCAGTATTCAGCCAGAAAAACAGTTCTTGCTCTTGTGCTTACATTTGTTTCAATGATAATCATAGGCTTTATAATGATACTTTTGTTTTCGCTGATTGTAAGAATGTGCAGCTTTATATATACGGTATTTTCTGAAATCATATACAGAATACGCACATAGCGGGGTTTTTTTATGAAAAGATATATAATACTATCCCTGATTGTAATATCATTGCTTATGATAATATCAGTATACGGCTATGAAACGGATATTCCCGCAGAAGAAACTGCTGAAAGTACTGATATATCATCTGAAATGCGTTCTGAAAATGATGTTCTTGAAAATATGGAATGTGTTCTTGAAAATGAAAATTTAAAACTTTATCTTAAAAAAGATGAGGATTTATTTGCTCTTGTCAATAAGAAAAATAATTATATATGGTGGTCATCTCCTGTAAATGCAGGCTGTGATGAAAATGCTACAGATGCACTTAAATCCGAACTGAAATCATCTCTTGTAATCTCATACTATTCAGAAAACAGCAGTTCTGTTTCATCTCTCAAATCAGCAAAAGATGCTGATATATCATATTCATCAGACGGAAATTCACTGACTGCGGAGTATGATTTCAGAAAATACGGAATAAATGTAAAGGCTGAATATTCTCTCGGTGAGGATTTTATTCAGGCTGATATTCTTTCTGAAAATATTTCAGAGAATAAAAACTGTCTTGTATGCGGAATAAGCATAATGAATGCATTTGGTGCTGCTGATTCGTCAGAAAACGGATATTTTATAATTCCTGACGGTTCAGGAGCTGTTATAAATTTCAATAACGGAAAAATCAATGCAAAACAATATTCATCAATGGTATATGGTGATGATATGACTGCTTCATCTGAAAAAAAAGCTGCTGATTCCGAAAAAATCAGCCTGCCATTATACAGTATAGTGAAAAATGATAATGCAGTTCTTGCAGTTATAAGAAAAGGTGACGCAAATGCAACGCTTAATTCAGCTGTAAGCATTCAGTCATCAACTTCATACAATAAAGCATATTTTACTTTTACAGTTCATGAAAAGGACAGCTACTATATAGGCAGTGAGGAAAATCCTATAACTGTCTGCAATAATAAAAAAAATAACAATGATATCTCTTTAAGATACTATATACTTGATGATAATGATATCTCATACTGCAATATCGCTGAAAAATACAGGGAATATCTTTTGTCAGAACTTAATGTATCAGCAAAGGACTGTTTAAAAAGCCCTGACATATATATTGATTTATACGGAGGAGCTTTGAAAAAACAATCTGTTCTCGGGATTCCTGTTTATCAGAAACAATGTTTTACATCATTTTCACAGGCTCAGAAGCTTATTTCAGATATAGATGCTGAAAATAAAGCTGTATCATTCAGAAACTGGACAGATGACGGTATAGAACATAAAACGGATTTTTCAGGTTCACCGTCTGAAACTCTTAGCGGGAAAACTGATTTTCAGAAACTTTGTGAATATACAGAAAACAAATTGTATCCCGTTTCTGAAAATATATCATTTTCATCAGGAAACGGATACAGCCGTTTATCTGATTCAGCAATAAGAGTTTCAGGTTCTTATTCTGAAATATCAGCCTATGACTATGCATACGGCGTAAAGGATAAATTCAGAAAAAAATATTCATTGCTTTCTCCATCTGCATTAAGCAGAATATATGATGAAATTTCAGAAAATTATCCGTCTGAAAATATATCTCTCGGAAAATCCCTCTCTGTACTCTATGGCGATTACGGAAAAAACTATACTTCAAGAGAGGATATGAAAAATATAATAATAAACTGTCTTGAAAAGCTTGATATGAATATACTTGCAGAAAACCCGAATGCCTATGCTCTGCCGTATATTGACTGTATAACGGATATTCCGGTAAATTCAAGCAGATATGATATATTTGATTATGATATACCCTTTTATCAGATGGTTCTGCATGGTATTGTGCCATATTCATGTGAACCTGTCAATTCCTCTGCGAATACCTGTGATATGCTGATAAAAGCTGCTGCATATGGTTCTGCTCTTAATTATGACCTTGTATATTCAGATGTAAGTGAGCTTAAAAATACTGAAGCTGATATTTATTTCTACAGCAATTACAGCAATATAAATCAGGATTATCAGCTTGCAAAGGATATCATAAAAGCTGTAAAGGACTGTACGATTACCGCATATAAGCCGCTTGAGAAAGGTTTTGAAATATCATACAGCAATAATGTTAAAATCATATATGACGGCAAAAATTATAAAATGACAGACTCAAACATAAAGCATTAAAAAATCAGATAAAAATAACTTGACTTTTTTTTATGCAAATGTTATACTTTAAACAGTGAGTAAGTAACTCATTCCATAAAATTAATTAATAAAATCGTGCAGGAAAGACCGTTCATTTTGCCCAGTGAACGGTTTTTCCTTTGTTGCAATTCCTACAGAAATGATGTATAATATATATAAATAAGAGCAGCAATAAATAAAAAAATGTGAGGTATAAAACTATGCAGAAAATACTCGGATATATGAGAAAGGCTATATATGAATATGACCTTATTCAGGACGGCGACAGAATAGCTGTCGGAATTTCAGGCGGAAAGGACAGCCTTGTACTGCTTCAGGGTCTTGTACTGCTCCGCAGATTCATAGGCATTGACTATGAGGTTGTAGGAATAACTCTTGACCCACGTTTCAACGGCGTTGACGGCGATTATTCATCAGTAGCCGAAATGTGCAGGAATCTCGGCGTTGAATACAGGCTTATCCCTACAAATATCGGTGAAGTAGTCTTTGATATAAAAAAAGAAGCTCATCCGTGCAGCCTTTGTGCAAGAATGAGGAGAGGTGCTTTGCATGATGCGGCAATTGCTGCCGGCTGCAATAAAATAGCTCTCGGTCATCATTATAATGATGCAATTGAAACATTTATCATGAATCTTTTTACAGAGGGAAGAATAGGCTGTTTTTCACCGATAAGCCACCTTACAAGAAAAGATATATATCTTATAAGACCGCTTGTATTTGCTCCTGAAAATGAAATCAAAAAAGCAGCAGCAAAGAATAATATCTGTGTTGTAAAATCAAAATGTCCGGCAGATGGTCATACATCAAGAGAAAAAACCAAGAATTTTATAAGAGAAATGGAACATCAGAACAAAGGTTTTGCAGACCGTATTTTCGGAGCAATGAGAAGAGCCAATGTAGACGGCTGGGCTGGCAAAGCATATAAGGATTATCAGTCAAAATGCAAATTATAAGATATATTAATGCTTTCTGTAGGGGCGAACTGTGTTCGCCCGCCCAAGATTTCAGTAAACTGCAACGGGCGACCAATGGTCGCCCCTACAAAAAACAATCCATCGAATTTGCGTTAAATTATAAAAAAGCGGATAAAAATCCGCCTTTTTTGTTATCTTACCTTTGAACCTTCCGGAATACTGTCATCAGCAAACATTACCTTTGCACTGCCGTCCGGCATATCAGCACAGCATATCATGCCATTGCTTTCAACTCCGCAGAGCTTGACAGGTTTAAGATTTGCGACAATCATAACTTTTCTGCCGATAAGGTCTTCCGGCTTATACCATTTGGCAATACCGGAAACTACCTGTCTGCCGCCCATTCCGTCATCAAGCTGGAGGCATAAAAGCTTGCTTGATTTTTTAACTTTTTCGCAGGCAGTAACTCTGGCTACTCTGAGTTCAGTCTTAAAGAAATCATCTATTGTTATTTCAGGAGCAAGTTCAATTTTCTGAGTTTCAGCTTTTTCTTCAGCCTGTTCAGCATTTACCTTTGCTTCAATATCAGCGAGCATTTTTTCAGCGTCAATTCTTGCAAAGAGAGCTTCAGCCTTTGCAGTTTTTCCGCCGACTCTGAGCTGACCGAAGTTTTCAAGTGACTGATAATCGCTTATATCGGTATTTATCTGCTGGAGTATAGCCTTTGAGGTATCAGGCATGAATGGCTGGATAAGAACTGCTATATAGCGAATGCTTTCAAGGAGATTATAGAGGACTGTTCCAAGACGTGGTTTTGTATCCTCATTTTTTCCGAGTACCCATGGAGCAGTTTCATCAATATACTTGTTGCTTCTTCTTGCAAGATTCATGACAGCATTGATAGCATCACTTATTCTGAAAGTTTTCATAAGCTTTTCGACTTCATCAACAGTCTTTGAAGCAAAAGCAGTAAATTCACTGTCGATATCTTCAGGAGTATCAGGATTCATGATTACGCCGTCAAAGTACTTGTTTGACATTGAAACAGTTCTGTTTACAAGGTTTCCGAGAGTATTTGCAAGGTCTGAATTATATCTTTCAATAATAGTTTCATATGTTATTGAGCCGTCCTGAGCATATGGCATTTCAGAGAGCAGATAATATCTTACTGCATCTACTCCGAGCAGATTTACAAGGTCATCAGCATATATAACATTTCCTCTTGATTTGGACATTTTGTCTGTTCCGAAAAGCAGCCATGGGTGACCGAATACCTGTTTCGGCAGAGGTTCGCCGAGAGCCATCAGCATTATAGGCCAGTAAACTGTATGGAATCTGAGGATATCCTTGCCGATTATATGAACATCAGCCGGCCAGTATTTTTTATAGAGGTCTGAAGAACCATCAGGGTCATAGCCGAGAGCAGTTATATAGTTTGAAAGAGCATCTATCCACACATATATTACATGCTTATCATCAAAATCAACAGGTATTCCCCATTTGAATGAAGTTCTTGAAACGCATAAGTCCTGAATACCCGGCTTTATGAAATTGTTGAGCATTTCATTTTTGCGGCTTTCAGGGTAGATGAAATCAGGATTTTCCTCAATATATTTTTCGAGTCTGTCCTGATATTTTGAGAGTTTAAGGAAATAAGCTTCTTCCTTAGTTTTTTTGACTTCACGGCCGCAGTCAGGACATTTTCCGTCAACGAGCTGAGTCTGAGTCCAGAAGCTTTCACATGGAGTACAGTAAAGACCTTCATATTCGCTTTTATAGATATCGCCCTGTTCATAGAGTTTTCTGAATATTTTCTGAACAACTTTTTCATGACTTTCGTCAGTAGTACGGATAAAATGGTCGTAGGTAGTATTGAGGAGATTGCATATATCTTTGATTTCGCCTGAAACCTTATCAACATATTCCTTTGGTGAAACGCCGGCATTTGCAGCATATTCCTCAATTTTCTGACCATGTTCGTCAGTACCTGTAAGGAAAAAGACATCATAGCCCTGCATTCGTTTATATCTTGCAATAGCGTCTGTGAGGACGATTTCATAGCTGTTGCCGATATGCGGTTTACGGGAAGTATAAGCTATGGCAGTAGTGATATAAAATTTTTTCTTTTCCATATATTCTCCTCCAAATATTATTTAATCTTATTTTTTTTGACAAATTTGCGTTATTCAGCATAAAAATTTTATGTTTGAAAACAAGAAATTTTTCGTTTATTCTGTAGGGGCGACCATTGGTCGCCCGTTGGTTTATCAATCATTTTATCAATTAACCAATGATTTTTCATATAGAAAACAAATATCAAAATTATGGTTTAACCATAATTCGGGCGGGCGACCAATGGTCGCCCCTACATACAAACAACCCATAGAATTTGCGTTAATTAAAATTGCAGGCGGCAGATTGCCTATATAAAATGACATTTACATATCTGTTTATTATACAGCAAAAAAGAAATTCAGTCAATGCTCCAGTCGATTTCCTCAATTCCGTTGTTTTTAAGAAATTCATTTGTTTTTGAAAAATGATGATTTCCGAAAAAGCCGTTGAACGCTGAAAGCGGACTTGGATGAACTGAAGTAAGTACAAGATGCTTTGGATTTGTTATATATACAGCTTTATTTCTGGCATTTGCTCCCCAGAGAATGAAAACTACAGGTTTTTCACGCTGATTGAGCAGAGATATTACTGAATCGGTAAATTTTTCCCAGCCTTTTCCCTTATGGCTGTTAGCCTGACCGGCACGCACTGTAAGAACTGAATTGAGCAGCAGAACGCCTTCCTTTGCCCATTTGGTAAGGTCGCCATGTTTTCCGAGGTTGTCAATTCCGGTATCTGCTTTTATTTCCTTGAATATATTGACAAGTGACGGCGGAACAGCAACTCCCTTCTGGACTGAAAAGCTAAGACCATGAGCCTGATTAGGCCCGTGATAAGGGTCCTGACCTATTATTACGGCTTTTACATCATTGTATGAAGTATATTTGAGAGCATTGAATATGTTATACATATTAGGGTATATAGTCTGTGTTTTATATTCAGTTATAAGGAATTTGCGGAGATTTTTATAATAATCCTTTTCAAATTCGTCTTTAAGCAGACTGTCCCATTCATTTTCAAGACTGACCATTTTACTGCCTCCTAAATAGCTGGAAATAAATCTTATTTTTCTGAAAAAAGCAGAGAGTATTTCTGCACACTGAGTTTCAGCGATACCGCCGGTAAACTGCGGCTTATGATTATAAGGCAGGGAGAACATCTGCTGTACTGAAACAACAGAGCCTGATTTTTTATCATAAGCACCAAAGAATACATAATCTATGCGTGAATTTATTATAGCTCCGCAGCACATGGCACATGGTTCGAGCGTCACATAAAGCGAGCAGCCGCTTAATCTCCAGCGTCCGAGTTTTTGTGAAGCCTGATATATGGCTTCAATTTCAGCATGGGCGAGGGGATTGAAGTCACATTCACGTCTGTTGAAGCCGCAGCCAATAATTTCACCTGTATCATTGCATACTACCACAGCTCCCACGGGGACTTCACCGATATCAGCAGCACGAGCAGCAAGTTCCAGAGCTTTGTTCATATAATATAAATTATCTTTCATAATATTAAGATTATAACATAAAAATCATATTAATGCAATGCTGTTTTGCGTTAATAGCCATTATCCTTCTAAGTTCTGTATTTATTTGTTAAGATTATGGTTAGATGATATGTTCTGTAGGGGCGACCATTGGTCGCCCGCCGTAATTATGGTTAAACCATAATTCTGATATTTGTTTTCTGTATAGAAAATCGTTGGTTATCAGCATAAAATTCTGGTAAATGCAACGGGCGACCAATGGTCGCCCCTACAAGATTTTAAATAAAACAGGGATACCTTAAAAAGATATCCCATAAAAAATAAAATTATTCAAATCATTCAAAAAAATCACACAGATTATCTGTGTTCACAAATCAGCTTGATAGCAGTTCTTTCTTCACCGTCAATAGTGATATTAGTGAAAGCCGGAATGCATACAAGGTCAACGCCTATAGGAGCGAGGTAACCTCTTGCAATAGCAATAGCCTTTACAGCCTGGTTTGCAGCACCGGCACCTACAGCCTGTACTTCAACAGCCTTTTTTTCTCTGATAACTCCTGCGATAGCACCTGCAACTGAATTCGGTGATGAATGAGATGAAACTTTCAAAATTTCCATTGTGAAGTCCTCCTTAGAATAATTAAGTGATTTGTTTTATCAAATAGTTAATATTAACTGTACATATTATACTATATGGCGAATGATTTTTCAAGGGGAAAAAGATAATTTTTTTTGTAAAATATACTTGTATTTCTGTGCCGAACCATGTATTTCAAATCAATGGAATATAATTCTTTTAATGCTGTATGCAGAGCCTGTTTTTTCGTCAAAACCAACAATAACACCGTTTATCATTGGTTTTGTTTCTGCCTGAACAAATTTTACCGGATGATGCATTTTCATTTTTTCGATAGCAAGTTCCTTGCATACACCGAGAACTGATTCCTCAGCACCAGTCATGCCTGCATCTGATATATAAGCGGTATTTTTGGGAAGAATAGCTTCATCAGCGGTCTGTACATGAGTATGAGTGCCGATTACGGCGGTAACACGCCCGTCAAGATAATAGCCCATGCATTTTTTTTCTGCGGTAGCTTCTGCATGGAAATCAACAAATATATTTTTTACATCAATTTTTTCAAGGATACTGTCTATTACAGAAAACGGATTATCAAGTGAATCCATATATACAGTACCCATAAGATTTATAACGGCAAGCTGATATTTTCCCATATCGAGTATACAGAAACCTTTTCCGGCACAGCCTTCCGGATAATTGGCAGGACGCAGAACAAGGCTGTTGTTTTCAAAGAGTTCAGCGGCTTCATGTCTTTTATATGCATGATTGCCTGTAGTTATAACATCAGCACCGTATCTGAACAGAATATTTGCGGATTCATGAGTAATACCGTTGCCTATTGCGGAATTTTCGCCGTTTATTATGGTAACATCGATATTATTTTCTTTTTTTATGTTATAGATATTTTTTCTGATGGCATCACAGCCGGCTTTTCCTACAACATCACCGATAAAAAGCAGATTCATCAAGAGTTATCTCCTTATAGTTTTTAATTATGTATTTAATATTATATCATACAGGAAATTCAATGTAAAGGATTGAATTTTTAAAAATAACAATATATAATTAAAATAAAAAACAGGAAAATGATATTATGAAAATAAGTTATCGTAAAAAAAGAAGTCTCAGAGGCTATGCATTTATTTCAGTATGGCTTTTGGGGACGTTGCTATGGTTTATAATTCCGGTTATCAGTTCAGCCGGCTATTCATTTTTTGAATTTAATCCGTCTGACAGAAATGCAGAAAGACAATGGCAGGGTCTTGACAACTATATATATGCATTTACAGCTGATGCTTCATATTCAGAATATCTCTGGAAATCAGTCAGAGAAACAGCTGTAATGACTCCGCTTATAGTGATATTTTCGCTTTTTTCCGCAGTGCTTTTAAATCATAAATTTAAGGGACGAAGTTTTGCTGCGGCTGTATTTTTTATTCCGGTTATCGTGGCTTCAGGGCCTGTATACAATATAATTTCAGATGATATTGCAAAGGCTGTTACAGACCGTTCTGTATCTGATATATATGAAAGTTTTCTTATTTCTGCCGGAATATATGATGTAAACAGTTCACTTTTATCATTGGCAGAAAAATTATCATCTCAGGCAACAGAACTTATATGGTATTCAGGGATACAGATACTCATATTTACAGTTTCACTTGGCATGATACCGAAATCCGCTGAAGAAATAGCTCTCATCGAGGGAGCTACCTCATGGGAGTATTTCTGGAAAGTTGTAATTCCGTATATAAGTCCTGCAATAACTGCAAATATAGTATTTACAGTCATAAATACCTTTACATATCAGAATAATAAGGTAATCCGACGCATACTTGATATGCAGGCTGAATGGAATTATGGAAAAGCGTCTGCTATGGCATGGTCATATTTTATTATAGTTCTTGTATTCACAATTCTTTTCATACTGATTCTTAAAAAAATTTTCAGCTGGGAAGGGGAGTGATTGTTTGAAAAAAAGACTGATATCAGTTTTCAGATATTTTATTATATCAGGATTATGCTTTATAATACTTTATCCGTTGCTTTTCATGATAAGCTGTGCATTCAGAACGCCTCAGGATATGAATGACCCGACTGTTTCATGGATTCCAAGGCATTTTACATTTGATGTGATAAAACAGACTGCAAAAGCAATGAATTTCGGAAAAGCTCTTTTCAGCACGGTTTCAGTAAATCTTGTATGTGCGGCAATGCAGACTGTTGTATGTATGTTTACCGGATATGGTTTTGCAAGATACAGATTCAGATTTAAAAAACTGTTTTTTGCGGTTCTGCTTCTTACAATAATAGTTCCGCAGCAGATAATACTAATGTCACAATATTCACAGTTCAGATATTTCAGCATATTCGGAATATTTGAAATAAATCTTATAAATACACCATTTTCAATGTATCTTCCGGCGGCTATGGGAAGCGGAATACGTTCAGGTCTTATGATACTGATATTTATTCTGTTTTTCAGAACTCTGCCTCCGGAGCTTGAAAATGCCGCTGAAATAGACGGCTGTGGTACATTCAGGACTTTTATTGAAATAATTATACCGAATTCAGTCAATGCTATAGCTGTAGTATTTCTGTTTTCAGCTGTTTTTTACTGGAATGATTATTATACAACATCTGCACTTTACAATGACAGCCGTACAGTATCCGTAATGCTTAATAATCTTGATTCATGGCTTAATTATTCGCTTTTCGGGACTTCTTCGGCACAGCAAAGCACAAGAGATATAATAGTCTGGCTTGAAGCCGGCTGTCTGCTTTCAGTTTCACCTCTTATCCTGATATATTGTCTGCTTGAAAAATATTTAAGAAAATGTATTGAATATGCTGGGATATCAGGGTAAATAATATAAATTGTTTATGTAGGGGCGAACTGTGTTCGCCCGTTTAAATTATGGTTAAACCATAATTCGATATCTGTTTTGTACATATAAAATCATTTGTTTTTCGTCTGGAATTTCGGTAAACGGCAACGGGCGACCAATGGTCGCCCCTACAAAATTAATTTGCATTTCAAATGAATAAATTACGGAAAATAACCATCGAATTTACATTAATTTATTTTAATGATAGATTTAGGTTTGCATTAAATCAGATTGTATGATATAATTCTTTTCATAATATATAATCAGGAGTATTGATGAATTATGAAGATAAAAAATATGTTTTCAGAAAACAAGACTGTTTTCTCATTTGAAATTTTCCCGCCTAAAAAGGATTCCCCTGTTGATACGATATACAACACTCTCGAGCAGCTCCACGACCTTACACCTGACTTTATAAGCGTTACATACGGTGCAGGAGGCAGTGCCGCAGGAGCTTCAACCTGTGAAATAGCTTCGGTTATAAAAAATAAATACAATATCGAACCTGTCGCACATCTTCCCTGTATAAACTTTACTAAAGCCGAAATAACTGATATACTCAATGATTTCAAAAATAACGGAATTGAAAATATACTCGCTCTCAGAGGAGATATAAACCCTGATATTCCTCCTAAAAAGGATTTCAGATATGCAAGCGAACTGATACAGTTCATAAAACAAAACGGCGATTTCGATATTTCAGGAGCTTGTTACCCTGAATGCCATATTGAAGCCGAAAATATAATTGAGGATATCAAAAATCTTAAAAATAAGGTTGACTGCGGTGCTGACCATCTTATTTCACAGCTTTTCTTTGATAATGAGATTTTCTATTCATTTGAGGAAAAAGCAAGGATTGCAGGTATAAATGTTCCAATAGAAGCCGGAATAATGCCTGTTGTAAACAAAAAACAGATTGAAAGAATGGTTTCACTCTGCGGAGCAAGTCTGCCTTCAAAATTTACAAAAATCATGCAGAAATATGAAAATCACCCGGAGGCTCTGCGTGATGCGGGAATCGCATATGCAGTTGACCAGATAGTTGACCTTATAACTCATGGAGTTGACGGAATACATCTTTATACAATGAATAATCCGTATGTTGCAAGAAAAATAAGTGATTCAGTTTCAGGACTGCTTAATGTATGATTAAAATTAAATCTCTCAATCAGAGTGAGGCTCTGAGATATCTCGGATATAATAACAGTCTGCCGGACAGCCGTATTCAGGCTCTTATCGACAGCTGTGAAAAAAAACTCCTTGAAACAGCAAGACCCAAATATATATACAGACTTTTTGATATATCTGAAATGAATGACGGAATACATCTTGAAGGCTCTACTCTTGTACTTTCCGGAAATGATATATCAGAACATCTTAAAGGCTGTAACAAAGCCGTACTTATGTGTGCCACTCTTTCGTCAGATGTTGATATGCTTATAAGAAATGCCCAGATAGATGACATGACTGAAGCGGTGATTCTTGACAGCCTTGCAAGCGTATTTATTGAACAGGTATGCGATGAGGCTGAAAGAGAGATATATTCAAAACTCCCTGACAGCTTCTTTACATGGCGTTACAGTGCCGGATACGGTGACTTTCCGATTGATATACAGTCAGAATTTGTTGAAGTGCTTGATGCTCCCAAACGCATAGGTCTTTGCGTTACTGATACGGATATGCTTACACCTAAAAAATCAGTAACTGCTGTTATCGGAGTTTCACAAAAGCCTCTTGCCCCACGCAGGAAAGGCTGTCAGATATGCAGTATGCGTGAAAAATGTCAGTTCAGAAAAAAAGGAGGACACTGTGGATTTTAATAAACTTCTTGAAAAGGATTTCATATTCCTTGACGGAGCTATGGGAACTATGCTTCAGGCATCAGGTCTTAAACTCGGAGGAATCCCTGAAGAACTCAATATAACAAGTCCGGAACTTGTGACAGGTATCCATAAGGCTTATATAAATGCCGGTTCGGATATCGTTTATGCAAATACTTTCGGAGCAAACAGATATAAACTCTCTCACAGCAGATATTCTGTAAAGGAAATAATTCAGTCAGCTGTTGCAAATGCAAAAAAAGCCTGTGAGGGTACAGAGGCACTTGTTGCCCTTGATATAGGCCCTATAGGGCAGCTTCTTGAACCTACAGGCAGTCTCTCATTTGATGAGGCATACGATATTTTTAAAGAACAGATTGAAGCCGGAAAAAATGCTGATATCATAGTATTTGAAACAATGACTGATTTGCTTGAGGTAAAAGCCGGAATACTTGCCTGCAAGGAGAATTTTCCGAAACCCGTTATATGCACTATGACATTTGAGGAGAATTTAAGAACATTTACAGGCTGTTCAGTATCAGCAATGGCTCTTACTCTTACGGCTCTCGGAGCAGATGCAATAGGTATAAACTGTTCACTCGGCCCTAAGGAATTTGCTCCTGTAATAGATGAAATGCTTAAATGGACTGATATACCTCTTGTTGTAAAGCCGAATGCAGGACTCCCTGACCCTCTTACAAATCTCTATAATGTTGATGCTGAGGAATTCAGCATATATATGAAACAGCTTGCTGAAAAGGGAGTAAAATTCCTTGGCGGCTGCTGCGGAACAACCCCTGATTATATAAGGGAAACCGTAAAGGCTCTTGAAAATATAAGATATTCACGTCCTCTTAATGATATTCCGGCTGCGGTATGTTCAGCTTCATGCACTGTTGAAGTAAATCAGCCGAGAATTATAGGCGAGCGTATCAATCCGACAGGAAAAAAACTCTTTAAACAGGCTCTTATAAACAATGATATAGATTATATACTCAATCAGGCTGTTGAACAGATTCATGCAGGAGCTGATATACTTGATGTCAATGTTGGTCTTCCTGATATAGATGAAAAAGCCATGATGATAAGAACTATAAAAGCTTTGCAGGGAATTACTGATACTCCTCTCCAGATAGATTCAACTATTCCGGCAGTGCTTGAAGCGGCTCTCAGGGTATACAGCGGAAAACCTATCGTTAATTCAGTAAATGGTGAGGAGGAATCACTTGAAAATGTTCTGCCTCTTGTAAAAAAATACGGTGCTTGTGTTGTAGGTCTTACCCTTGACAAGAACGGTATTCCGAAAAAAGCAGAGGAACGTTTTGCTATTGCTGAAAAAATAAGAAACCGTGCTGTTGAAATCGGCATACCTCAGAAAGATGTATTTATAGACTGTCTTACTCTTACAGCTTCAGCCGAACAGGAAGGAGTTATGGAAACTCTTAAAGCTTTAAGAATGGTCAAAGAAAAACTCGGACTGAAAACAGTCCTCGGAGTTTCAAATATATCATTCGGTCTGCCGAACCGTGAACTTATCAATCATAATTTTCTTACAATGGCTCTTTCATACGGTCTTGACCTTCCTATTATAAATCCGAATGTTGCCTCAATGACCGGAGCAGTGCGTTCATATAAGCTTCTTGCAAATATTGATAAAAATGCTTCTGAATTTATATCAAACTATGGAGCTTCAAAGCCTGTACAGCCTGCACCTTCTGCCGACAAGAAAAATATTGATATTTTCTATGCTATAGAAAATGGTCTTAAAAATGACGGTGCAGCAATTACTAAACAGCTGCTTGAAACTCATGATGCTATGGATATTGTTAATAATATGCTTATTCCGGCTCTTGACAAGGCAGGAGTACAGTTTGAAAAGGGTGAAATATTTCTGCCTCAGCTTATTCTCTCGGCAGGAGTTGCTCAGGCAGCATTTGAAGTTATCAGAGAAAAGATGGTCAGCAGCAATTCTGCTCCCGTAAGCAAGGGAAAAATAATTCTTGCAACCGTAAAGGGAGATATTCATGATATAGGCAAGAATATTGTAAAGGTTCTGCTTGAAAACTATGGCTATACAATAATTGACCTCGGACGTGATGTTGAATATCAGGCTGTGGTTGATGCGGCAAAGGAGCATAATGTAAAGCTTATAGGACTTTCAGCTCTTATGACAACTACCCTTAAATCAATGGAGGAAACAATTGCTCTTGTAAGGGAAAATAATATTGACTGTAAGATATGGGTCGGCGGAGCAGTTCTGACTCCTGAATATGCAATGAAAATAGGAGCTGATTTCTATGCAAAAGATGCAAAGGAATCCGTTGATATAGCAAAAAAAATTCTTGGATAATTTAACGTCAATTCGATGATTGTTTTCTGTAATTCGGATTAAATAACGCCAATTCGGTGATTATTATTTGTAGGGGCGAACTGTGTTCGCCCGCCGAATTATGGTTAAACCATAAATTCGATATTTGTTTTCTGTATGGAAAATCGTTGGTCAACAGATTAAATTTCGGTAAAACCAATGGGCAAATATTTTACAGATTGCAGGCGGCAGTTTGCCGCTCGCCCCTACAGAATAAACGAAAAATTCCTTGTTTTAAATCATAAAATTTCGTTATATAAAAAAGAACCCCTTTTTGAAAGGGATTCTTTTTTTTATGCTTTTTTTCTGAACGCTGTATTTGCAAGAATA
>ERZ808240.1183-NODE-1183-length-33005-cov-39.933171_pt1 | contig 33005 bp, 27 predicted proteins | sample MGYA00521084_ERZ808240 | MGnify/ENA primary metagenome ERZ808240 (study PRJEB31516, sample SAMN03275571) | gut metagenome | biome: mammalia-associated habitat; material: feces | host: Papio cynocephalus | place: Kenya | collected 2012-08-06 ... | reverse complement strand
CCGAGCACTCTCGGGTTATCCTCTGCTGTCAGGAAATAAGTCATGTTACTGACATCCACATCAAAAACAGAATCAATGATATCATCTGTATTGTCCTTCAGTTCTCGGACACCGTCTGCAAGCTCCTCACTTCCGTCTGCCGCTTTCCCTACACCATCCGTGTATTCCTTTGTGCCATCTACATAGCTTTCCAGCTCCTGGAGCTGCATTCTGGCTCCTCTTGCCACCATTCTTGCGCCCGGATCGTCTGACTGGTTTACATAATTATTCAATACTGTTTCAAAGTTGTCTGCTGTTACCTCCTGAATGCCATATGCCTTCAATGCTTTATTTGCCTCGTCCAGATAGGCATCAAAAATTTCATCTGCCCCGTCATTCAAATCGTCATTGTAATCCTGCAGTTCATCAAGTCCGTCACGAAGCTCGTTTGCGCCGTCCATCAGGTCATTTATGCCATCCTCCAGATCATCCTTTTTCCCCATTGTCTGATCCCAGTATTCCTGAAAATATGTATCCTTGACATCCTCTGCCGAAAATTCCAGTTTTTTCAGTTCTTCCTTTAGCTGTGCATTGGTCAGATTCCCGGTCAGCCGGTAAGCATAGACATACGCTTCCGCTTTTTCACTCTTTCCGCTCTTCCGGAGCGTGTCATAGGTATCTGCCGTTACAAAAGCAGTTCCGAAAATACTGCTGTCAGCATTGGTATCACTTGTCTGCTTCAGCGGTGTATCATAGTCAGGCGTAGAACCGATTCCGACAATTCTATAAGTATCTTCTGCCAGGGTAATGCTGTCTCCGACATGCAGATCTTTTTCCTCACAGTAACGCTTCTCCAATACGATCTCATCTTCCGCCTGTGCCAGATTTCCCTCTTCCAGTGCGATCAGATCGATCTCTTCCCGATTCCGGAATACACGAAGTGTACTGTGATCTTCCGTTCCAAAGTCCAGATAGAACTGCTTCTCCAGCTTGACACCTTTTTTCTCCAGCTTTTCTGTCTCTGTATCTGTCAGAGGCACAAATACACCGAACTGTCCATCCTCCAGTTTGTTTTGCCTTGCCAGTTTTTCAGAACCGATGATGATCGTATCCGCCGCCCCCACAATACTGACAACCAGATACATGACCAGAATGATCAGTGCAGAAAGCGCCAGATAACGGAACCGATTTTCTTTCAGATCCCGTAAGATTCTTTTTCGTAATACTTTCTGCATTTTATAAGTCCTCCAATTCTCTTGCCGGTACTCTTACTTCGTTTTCATAACTCTTATGGATCAGACCATCTTTGATGATCAGTACCTTGTGTACCATATTTTTAATGGAATTATTATGGGTGACGATCAGCATTGTCGTTCCGTATTTGGCATTGATCTCTTCCAGCAGGACCAGAATATCACGGCTTGTTTTGGAATCCAGGGCACCGGTCGGCTCATCACAGAGTAACAGCTTTGGATTTTTGATCAATGCTCTGGCAATGGCACAACGCTGCTGTTGTCCACCGGAAAGCTGTGACGGGAACTTATTCTGGTGTTCCGTAAGTCCCAGTGTCTGCATCAGATCATTGATATCCAGCGGATGCTCTGTCAGATATTCACAGACCTGAATGTTTTCCTTTACAGTCAGATTCGGGACCAGATTGTAAAACTGGAAGATAAAACCCAGCTGATCTCTTCTGTATTCAGACAGCATATCCTGTTTCATTCCCACGATTTCCGTTCCGTCTACCACGATAGAGCCTGATTCTGCAGTATCCAGTCCGCCGATACAGTTCAAAAGTGTGGATTTACCGGAACCACTTGTTCCCTGAATGACACACATCTGCCCTTTCTCAACCTCTGTGTTGATTCCCTTTAACACCTGCACATAGCTTCCGTTTTCCCCATAGCTCTTTTTTAAATCCCTGACCTCTAAATACATTTTTCTCCTCCTGCCTGAAAATTGGTTATTTGCTTTTTGAGAATTTTTCTCATTACATAACAGTGTTATGTCGTGTTTTAAAAGAAATGCATGCAGTGCATGCACTTATTTTTTTATTTTCATCCCTACTTCTTAAAAAGTGACATCCAGCCTGAAACCAGATAGCTTACGATCTTTTCAATATGCTGCTGCGCCTTTTCTTCAGAAGGCTCGTGCTGGAGCATATGCACAAAAACATCGATCTGCATATGCGCGATCCAGTGGATCGTATAATCATCGATCCGCTCCATCCCAGCGCGTGCTGCCATTCCGTCTGCCAGAACGCGGTAATGCTGCTCTGCGATCGCTACAAATTCATCCACACAATGCTCATATTTAGATCCCTGCGATTTTGTGATGGCAAGCAGCAATATATCATAATTCTGATACATTGCATGCAGGATCTGGCGGGTTGCTTTGATATCATCCTCATCCTCCGTATCGTCCTTAACGCCGCTTCTGATTTCTTCCTGCTCTGCCTGGAAATGCTGGCGGATATAATCGCGCAGCTTCTGCAGGGTCGGTTCTACCAGCTGGGAAAACAGATCTTCTTTGTCCTGAAAGAAGAAATAAAGCGCTCCGGTTGTCACTCCCGCATTTTTACAAATGCTGCGGAGGCTCGCCTGCATATATCCTTTTTCTAAGAACTCCTGTCTGGCACTGGCAAGGAGCTTTTCCCTGGTTTCTTTTTCGTCTTTCATATGTAAGCTCCTTCGCGGATCCCTTCTTATTGCAGAAAAAATGGACGTGCAGCCATCTCAGCTCGCTCCGCTCGGGGGCTGCACGGTGCAATAAGACATCTTCCCACTTCGTGGGTCCCTTCTTATTGCAGGAAAAATGGACGTGCAGCCATCTCAGCTCGCTCCGCTCGGGGCTGCACGGTGCAATAAGACATCTTCCCACTTCGTGGGCCCCTTCTTATTGCAGAAAAAATGGACGTGCAGCCATCTCAGCTCGCTCCGCTCGGGGGCTGCACGGTGCAATAAGACATCTTCCCACTTCGTGGGTCCCTTCTTATTGCAGAAGATAACACTGTTATGTTAGTAAAGTTTATAAGAATTGTCAAGTAGGATTTATTATTTTCTATGTCGTGGGATCGGGATATTTGATCAGTTCATATAGTTTACTGCCATTTTTACAGGTTCGGATGCCTGCCAGTTCCATGCCAAGATGTCTGTATTTATCACTTTTCAGTTCTGCATCCGTGTCCAGTACGACCGGAATTCCCAATCTGTTTCCTTCGGCAAACGCAAGCTCCAGTGCTTTCCGCATATAGCCCTGTCCCTGATATTTTTCGCGCACGCATACCAGTCCGACAAACAAATATTTTTGTTTTTTCTTTTTCAATGTCTTTTCAACGGAAGACGATCCCCCGCTTCCGAGAATGCTGAGCATCCGTACCACTTCACCAAAGGACGAACCGGCAAATGTTCCTTTTATCAGTTTTTTGGCTGCCTTCATGCTTATTTTTTCATCACTGCGTTTATAGGCAATAAATGCTTCCTGCTCCGGACCCGTTGTATAAAGCATACCTGCCTGCAGCACCATTTCCACATAGCCATCAATGTAACTGACAACCGCATCCCTGCTGCTGTAAGCGGAAACAAGCCCCTTCTCGCCCTGTGCATATTCATAATAACCGAACGCATGCCCGATCTCGTTTATATATTTTTCTGATAATGTTTCAACTTTCATAATTTTCCCCGCACCTCTTTTCATGTATCGTTACTCTCTGCCTGCTATTCAGTCCAGTATCATGCATGCATCGCACACTTCCTTTACCCACCGGTCTGCATCCAGCAGGAGTTCTTCATGCTGCAGATCAAATTCACGGATATCCGGATCTGCAAAATGCAGCTGATACCTGTCTAAATATTTTTCTCCCATCCTTTTGGCATAAAAAACATGGATTACTGTGCCCGGAACGCTTATATGCTCTCCAACTTTCGTATACAGATCGGTACAGAACTGATTTTTCATAGACTCTTTGGATATAAAGGACATATCCAGACTGCCATCGCCCTTCATGATCTCCATAAAACGTTTCATGTATTCGGAGCTGTCATTTCCATCATTCATCTTCTTATCAAATATCTTTTGTAACAGCGGGCTTCCTTTTCCTGTAATAAACGGATAAAACATTGGCATCATGATCGCGGTTTCTAATTTTGCCAGCCATTTCGGTGCCTGATCCATATCACTGGAGCCAATGATCGCATGCTCAATATGGATCTTGCGGCGACTGACCAGGAGTGATACAAAGGATCCCCCAAGGGAACAGCCATAAGCCGCATAGAGCCTGCCATCCAGTTTTTCCCTGATATACGCCTCGATCTTCTCTGTTTCATCCAGCTCCGAAATAAAAGTGGTCTGTTCTGTCTCATCAAAACCGCTGTAGCTGACAACCAGCGTGTGAAAATGTTCTGATAATCCCGGGATCACATGCCCGAAATTTGATCTCCAATAACAACAGGTTCCGGGAAACAGCATGATAGCAGGCTTATCTGCAGCTCCAAATTCATATACTTTCATATGGATACACCTCGTTTTTGGTTAGTCTTTTCTAATCATAGTTATTCTAGCATACCCATACATTTTTTTCTACCATCTGTATTTGTTTATTGTAGTATTTTTACATTCTGTCTTGTACAAAAGATTATGTAAACTAATTTGCCGGTTCTTTGCACACATCGACCCAGGATGCTCCTGTGATCTGTTCCAGTTCCGGAACAGAAAGTCTGACTGCACTATGGTCATCTCCCGCTGCCGGATATACTGTTTCAAACTGCTTCAGGCTTTCGTCCAGATAAACCGCGATCCCTTCATTTATTCCAAATGGGCAGACACCGCCCGGCGCATGTCCGACTGCTGCCTCCACTTCCTCAAACGGAATCATTTTTGCCTTTATATGAAAGGTATCCTTGTATTTCCGGTTATCAATCCTTGCCGTCCCTTCTGTCAGGATCAGGATTACCTGCTCTCCCTGATAAAAGGACATGGTCTTTGCGATCATTCCCGGCTCTACCCCAAGTGCCGCTGCCGCCAGATCAACCGTCGCCGTTGACTGCTCCAGCTTTATGATCCTGTCTGCAAATCCCGCCTGTTCCAAATATGCTTCTGCTTTTTCAAGTGCCATCTGTCTTCTCCTTCCTGTCCGCCATTTATCTGACGGGTAGATTATAGCATGTTTCCGCCCAATTTGATATAATACTGTGAAAGAACCCGTCAACGATGTTACACAGAAAAGCTATCTATTCCGGGAGTCATTATGTATCCATATCCGCTTGAAAACGAAACAAATGATGTTACGCTGCAATATAAAAATCCACTGCGGGAAGAGTCCCATCCGGAGCTTGCTCCGGATTTTCCCTACAAATATATTGACCGTGCTTTTTCCGAAAAACAGATGGGCGCTCCGTGGCACTGGCACACTCAGCTTGAAATTTTTTATATGGAAAAAGGCGATCTGCTCTACCGTACCCCCGGTGAAAGCATGCTCTTTTTGGAAGGCACCGGTGGTCTGATCAACGCAAACGTCCTGCACCGCACGAGGATCCATTCTGGCTGCTCTGCAGTCTCGCAGAAGATCCATATTTTCAGTCCTTCCTTTCTCGGTGAAAAAGGAAGCCGGATCTATCAACGTTATGTTTTACCCGTACTGCAATCTCCGCAGACTATTTTCCCGTTTTCCGATACCGGAAATGCACTTGTCCGCAGTTCCTTTCTGCTGACAAGTGATAGCCCCGGCTATGAGCTGAAACTCCGGGAAGTTTTAAGTCAGCTTGTGCTTACCTGCTATGAAGATATCGTTTCCCAGCCAACCATCGCTTCCAAACAAACCGACCATAAACTGCTTGGCATGATCGCATTTATAGAGGAGCATCTGAGTGAAAAACTGTCCGTTTCGGATATTGCAGGCTCTGTATATATCAGTGAACGAGACTGTTATCGCAGATTCCGCAGTATGCTGGATGAAACGCCGCAGCACTTTTTACAGAGTATGCGGCTGGAAAAAGCCTGTCAGCTTTTAAAAGAAACAGATCTGCCTGTCCATGAGGTCGCTGCGCGCTGTGGCATGGACAGCAGTTATTTCAGCGTGGTATTTTCCCGTTCATATGGGCAAAGTCCCAGTGCCTATCGTTTGGCAGGATTTTCATAGTATTTTGGCATTTTTCCTTCTGTAAAGCCTATCGTTTTGGCAGTATTATGATAAATAAGAATAGAACTACTTGTTGAATCGATACGGGAGGCAGTTTATGAAGCGAAAACAGAAACAATTCTTATTTATGATACTCGGCAATGTCCTTTGCGGTTTCAGCGTTGGAATGTTCCAGTTTGCTGATTTTGGAATTGACCCTTTTAATCTGGGCATGATGGGGCTCTGGCATATGCTCCGCCTGTTTGATTATGGCACCTTTTATCTGCTCGTATGCCTGCTTCTCCTTGTGATCGACTTTTTCTTTCTCGACCGGAAGAAGCTCGGACTTGGCACTGTTGCGAATATGTTCCTGGTCGGCTACGTGATCGAATTTTCTTACTGGATGTGGCAGAAGATTTTTCCGTCTCCGGCTCTCCTACTCCGTTTTGTCTTTTTAGTGCTTGCCCTTGTGCTATTGTGCTTCAGTTCCGCACTGTATTATGTTTCCGCACTTGGGGTATCCCCTTATGATGCGATCCCGCTGACGATCTCAGAGCGTGGCAGGCTTCCTTTTAAATTTGTCAGAGTTACCGCTGACTTCCTTTGGGTCATCATCGGTCTTTTAGGCAGACAAAAGCCGGGCATTGCAACACTGCTCATCGCTTTCTGCCTCGGACCTTTTATTGAAGCCTTCCATCCGCTTTGCCATTTTCTGTTAGAGGGAAGTAACAAACATGCCGGCGATACACTTTAAACAGAGACAAGATTCGCATAAGCAAAAAAAGAAAGACCGGCTCATCCGGTCTTTCCTTTGGGAACTCTTCGTCTTAGTTTCCGTATTTCTCCATCTGTTCTTTGATCAGTGCTTTGTCTTCAAAGTAATTGATCTTCATAGAACGTCTTACCTCAGCAAGTGTCTCAGCAGCAACCTTTTCTGCCTTTTCACTGCCTTCTTTTAAGATATCAAATACAGTCGGGATATCCTTTTCCCACTGTGCACGTCTCTCACGGATCGGTGCCAGCTCAGCCTGCATTACATTGTTCAGGAATTTCTTTACCTTCACATCGCCGAGTCCGCCTCTTGTATAATGTGCCTTCAGTTCATCCAGATTTGCATAATCCGGTAAAAATTCAGCAAAGTACTCGTCCTTACAGAAAGCATCCAGATAAATAAATACCGGATTACCCTCTACCTTACCCGGATCCTCTACACGCAGATGATTCGGATCGGTAAACATGGACATAACCTTTTTCTTGACATCTGCCTCTGTATCGGAAAGATAAATGCAGTTGCCAAGTGATTTACTCATCTTTGCCTTACCGTCGATACCCGGCAATCTCATACATGCCTGATTATCCGGCAGCATGATCTTCGGCTCTACCAGTGTTTCTCCATAGACTGTATTAAACTTATGTACGATCTCTTTTGTCTGCTCCAGCATCGGCATCTGATCTTCTCCAACTGGAACAACCGTTGCCTTAAATGCGGTAATATCTGCTGCCTGGCTGATCGGATAAGTAAAAAATCCGACCGGAATGCTTGCTTCAAAATTACGCATCTGGATCTCTGCCTTAACCGTAGGATTTCTCTGCAGTCTGGAAACGGTAACCAGATTCATATAATAGAAGGATAACTCTGTCAGCTCCGGAACCATAGACTGGATAAATAATGTGGAAACCTTCGGATCCAGTCCGCATGCAAGGTAGTCAAGCGCAACTTCTACGATATTCTGTCTGACCTTCTCCGGGTTGTCCGCATTATCGGTCAGCGCCTGTGCATCTGCGATCATAATATAGATATCATCATAATTTCCTGTATTCTGCAGCTCAACACGTCTGCGCAGCGAGCCGACATAATGTCCGACATGCAGCTTTCCTGTTGGCCTGTCACCTGTTAAAATTACATTTCTCATTGTTTTTTACTGTCCCTTTCAAGCTTTTCTTCAATACCTTTATTATAACAGAGCACACCTATAAATCAACAACTATCTCTCCGTATAATAAAGCCGGTCAAAATCCAGGATCCTGCTCTTCCCGTTTATTACTTCCACAGTTGTCACTGCACAATTTTTCGGAACACCACCACGCCAGATATCTGTCTTATCTTCAAAGAAATTGCATAAAAAGCAGCGTCCCGCAGCCCCGTGTGTAGAGATCAGGATGTGCTTGTCCTGATATGCCGGATCAGCCAGAAGCGACTGATAAAAGTCTGCTGTTCTTTGGATCACCTGCGGTACCGACTCTCCATGCGGCGGTACTTCGCAGTATAACGGATTTTCATAAAACTGCTTCTTATAATCTGCCGGAAGAACGGGACTGTCGATCAGAGACTCTCCTTCCCAGTCGCCAAACGAGATCTCCTGGATCCGTTCATCTGTCAGAACCGGAATATTTCTGCCTTCCGTAATACATTCAGCCGTCTGCACCGCTCTTTTCAGAGGACTTGAGATCACCAGATCGATCGGGATATCCTTCATTCCGATCCCTGTTTCCTTTGCAAGCCGGATGCCTTCTTCCGCCAGCGGAATGTCGGTCTGCCCCTGCAGCCGTCTTACTTTATTCCATGCGGTTTCTCCATGCCTTATCACATATAAGATCATTTTTCTGCTTCCTCGTATGCTTTATATTTTTTCAGCTCTGCAATATATTTTTCGCCGAGCACGGTCAGTGGCATATTTTTCTTCTTAATATATCCGATTTCCATTTTTTCATCGGTATCAAACGGAACTGCCACATATTCGTCTCCGTTTAATTCATTACAGATAATACCGGAGCATAATGTATAGCCATTCAGTCCGATCATCAGATTCAGCATCGTCGCACGGTCATCCGCTTTAATGCTCTGTCTGTATTCGTGCGTGGAAAATACTTCTTCTGCCAGATAAAAGGAATTGTTGTCTCCCTGTCCAAACGCCAGATTCGGATAAGGACGCAGATCCTCAAAAGTGATCTTTTCCTTGCCTGCCAGCGGATGTGAGCTCGCCATAAACACATAAATATCACAGGAAAAAAGCGGTTTAAACTCCAGTGCATTTTCCCGGAAGATCTTGGAAAGTGCTTCCCGGTTAAACTCGTTCCGGTACAAGACGCCGATCTCACTGTGCTGCTTTTTGACATTTTCAATTACCTCATAGGTCTTTGTCTCATGCACGGAAAATTCATAATCATCCATTTCCAGTTCCTTTGCCACCTTGATAAAAGCCTGCACGGCAAAAGTATAGTGCTGCATGGAAACACTGAATTTCTGTTTCTGCATTTTCTTTTCAATGAATTTTTCTTCCATCAGACGATACTGCTCGATCATCTGTCTGGCATATCCGAGGAAGTCTTCTCCCTCTGCGGTGATCACGATACCGCGGCTGGAACGCTGAAACAGCGGAAAACCGATCTCTTCTTCCAGGTCACGGATCGTTACGGATAAACTCGGTTGCGAGATAAAAAGTTCTGCTGCCGCCTTATTCATAGATTTATTTTTTGCAATACATACTGCATAACGAAGCTGTTGAAGTGTCATATGTTTGATTCCTTTGTATGATATAAACTATTATAAATTACCCAAGTGCAACATCCAGTGCCATCATCAGTGTAAAACCAACCGCGAATACAATGGTTCCGATATTAGAATGCGTGCCTTCGGACATTTCCGGGATCAGTTCCTCTACTACCACATACATCATAGCTCCTGCCGCAAAGCTTAAAAGATACGGAAGCACCGGTAAAATAAAGGATGCAGCCAGAATCGTAAGCAGTGCACCGATCGGTTCTACCAGACCGGATAATGAGCCGTAAATAAACGCTTTTGTTTTACTCATACCCTGCCCGCGCAGCGGCATGGAAATGATCGCTCCTTCCGGGAAATTCTGGATTGCAATACCGATTGCAAGTGCCAGCGCACCAGCTGCCGTGATCGTGCTGTTGCCTGCCATATAGCCGGCAAATACAACACCGACCGCCATACCTTCCGGAATGTTGTGCAGTGTCACCGCCAGGAGCAGCATGGTTGATTTCTGCCATGCCTTTTTGGGCCCTTCTGCCTCTTCACTTTTCATATGCAGATGCGGGATCACATGATCGAGCAAAAGCAGGAATAAAATGCCGATCCAGAAACCGACGACCGCCGGGACAAACGACCATTTTCCCATCGCCGCGGACTGTTCCATTGCCGGGATCAGCAGACTCCAGATGCTTGCTGCCACCATAACTCCTGCTGCAAATCCTGTCAATGCTCTCTGTACAAGATCTCCGATATTTTTTCTTAAAAAGAAGACACAGGCAGAACCAAGTACCGTTCCGAGGAATGGTATCAGAATGCCTCTTATGATCTCAATATTCATCTTTCCTCCTGCTAACTGTTGATCTCCATTGCGATCTCACCGCCAATGGAAACCGCACCATCTATGGAAGCTGCCGTGATCTTTCCCTGCGATACGGTAACAGATGCTGTAATACAGCCTCCGGGTTGTTGTATATCATAGGTATAAGTTCCCTGCTCTGCTTCTGACTGTCTGCATTCCTGCAGAGCCAGATAAGAAGCTGCTGCCACACTGCCGGAACCACAGCTGTTTTCATAAACAAGGCTGTCTGTTGCACGTACATGGACGGCCGGTGTCAATCTGTATTCTTCCGCATCTTTTTTCAGGTACATGACACCAGCTGCTTCTGCATCATATTTCTGATACAAGAGAGAAAGCAGCTTCTTCAGATCCTCAGGATCCGGCATTTTCTTTTCGGTGATCAGATGTACAATTCCTTCAAATACAACAACCGGATAACTGCCAAGTCCGACGGAAAGCTCATCAAGTTTCACCGGACATGGCATCTGGGCTTTTGCGCTGCCTCTCGCCGGATCCGTTTCGATCAGCATCGGTGCACTGTTTCCGCTGATCTCAATCACAGCTTCCTGCTTCCGCATTTTTTTTGCTATATACTTTCCAAAACTGCGGGCCGCGTTTCCGCAGAACTCCCCGCCCATCATCTGAAGGCGTGCCTCGCCTCCCAGCTTCGGTTCCGTTATAAATCCTACCTGTTCTACCTTCCACTGCTGATCCTGCATGATCGCTGCAGCCACCGATCGATAGTCGTCATCCGCCACACCGTCTTTTACGATTGCTGTGATATTTCCCGCCGGATCTGCAATCACAAAATGAATTTCCATTTTTTCTCCTAACATGACAAAAAAGAGAGAGCAGACCTCTGCTCTCTCCGGGTTTTATTACTTATTTACCAAGGCAAACCATTGCCGGCAGATTGTAGTCTTCATAATTTGCTACGATCTTGTCAAATGTACCGTCAGAAACCATCTCATTGAGTGTATTCTGTACCTGATCGCGAAGCTCTGTATTACCCTTCTTAAAGCCGATCGCATACTGCTCTGTAGAAATTGGTGTATCAAGCTGGCGGAACATATCGCCTCTTGAGCTGATCTGATACTGTGCTACACCGATATCAACAGCAATGGCATCGATAGAACCTGCTTCCAGATTCATGAATGCGCTGTTGTAGTCAGCTACCTGCTGCAGATCTGCAAAGGTTGCTGCCAGTGCAATATTGTCTTTGTTATCTTCACTGTCATCTGTCAGTGCTGTCAGTGCGGAAGAATCAGCCTGTGTTGCCACTACCTTACCTGCCAGATCTTCCAAAGACTGGATATCAGAATCTGCTGCAACAACTACAACGATACTGTTATCTACATATGGCTCACTGAATGTATAATCATCCTCTCTGCCTGTCATGGTAAAACCATTCCAGATACAGTCGATGGAACCTGAATTCAGTTCCATATCCTTTGCATCCCAGTCGATCGGCTGCTTTACAAGCTCCCAACCATTACGGTTGCAGACTTCCTGTGCCAGATCAAGGTCAAATCCGACATATTCACCGTTTTCATCCATATAACCATATGGTGGGTATTCTGCATCAAATCCGACAATAAGCTGTGTTCTGTCGCCTGCTGCTGTTTCATCTGCTGCGTCTGTTGCTTCATCGCCTGCTGCTGCATCTGTTGCCTCATCTGTAACGGCATCTGTTGCTGCTGCATCACTTGCTGTGTCTTCTGCGCTGCTGCCACATCCGATCATGCTCATTGCAAGAACGGCTGACAGGATCACTGCTGTCACCTTACTGCTTTTTTTCATCTTTTCTCCTCCTCCGGTATATCCATACCTGTTAGCTATCTACAGATTTTACTCTGTAACATCGTATAACAAGCCACATTATACCATTGAGGCATCGTTTTTTCAACTCTTATGGAACAGAGAAAAACCCTTTTTCTCTTCTGCTTCCCCGGTTGTAATGCCAAGCACCTTGTATCCGGTTGCTTCAATGGCTGCTTTTACCTTTTCCTCATCAACCGGCTGCTCTGTCAGAATTTCGGTTGTTCCCTTCTTGTGGGAGGAAGATACTTTCTTTACCTCGATCGCATTTCTGACTGCGTCGTTGACATGGCTTTCACACATGCCACACATCATACCGTCTACTTTTACTGTTGTTTTGATCATATTCTCTTCTCCTTCCAATTTCTCATTCCGCACAGATTCCATATCCTCTGGCTGTGCTTTTTTTGTCTGGTCTCCATTGTCATGCATGGAGTCTGATTTATGAGTTACTTTTTTATCTTTAGACGCATCATACATCCGGAACAGATTCAGACGAAGTGCGTTAGATACAACACAAAAACTTGACAGGCTCATCGCAAGCGCGCCAAACATCGGATTTAATTTCCAGCCAAACAACGGGATCCAGACACCTGCTGCCAGCGGAATACCGATCACATTATAGAAAAATGCCCAGAACAGATTTTCATGGATATTTTTCAGCGTTGCACGGCTCAGACGGATCGCCGCCGGGATATCGGAAAGGCGGCTCTTCATCAGCACGATATCCGCTGCATCCATGGCGATATCCGCACCTGCCCCAATGGCAATACCGATGTCTGCACTTGTCAGCGCCGGTGCATCATTGATGCCGTCACCGACCATGATCGTCTTACCCTGCTGCTTCAATGAACTGATCACCTGCTCCTTGCCATCCGGCAGAACACCTGCGATCACTTCATCCACACCAGCCTGTTTACCGATCGCACGGGCTGTCTGCTCGTTGTCTCCGGTCAACATAACAACTTTTATACCCATATTCTGCAGTTCAGCGATTGCCTGTGGGCTGTCCTCCTTGATCACATCCGCTACAGCGATCATACCCAGAAGCTTTCCATCTCTGGCAAACAAAAGCGGTGTTTTTCCCTGCTTTGCAAGCTGCTCCACCTGCTCCTGCAGCTTTTCTCCGTTTTCTTTGATCTTTTCTCTAATAAAGGTATAGCTGCCACCCAACAGGCTGCTGCCCGCTGTCTTACCACTCAGTCCGTTACCCGGAAGTGCGGTAAAGTCTGTGATTGTCTGTGGCTTCAGTTCTCTGCCCTGTGCCTCCTCCAGCACGGCTTTTGCAAGCGGATGCTCACTTTTCTGCTCCAGTGTATATGCCATGGTAAGCAGTTCTTCTTCCGAAATGCCTTCTGACGGAAGTACATCCGTTACCTTTGGCTCACCACGTGTGATCGTGCCTGTTTTATCCAGTGCAACGATCCGGGTTTTTCCTGTTTCTTCCAGTGAGACGGCCGTTTTAAATAAAATACCGTTTTTTGCTCCCATACCGTTTCCGACCATGATCGCAACCGGTGTCGCCAGTCCGAGTGCACATGGGCAGCTGATGACCAGAACTGAAATACCTCTTGCCAGTGCATAAGCAAAGTTTTGTCCTGCCAGAAGCCATACAAGTATGGTGATCACTGCGATCACGATAACAACCGGTACAAAAACACCGGATACCTTATCTGCGATCTTGGCGATCGGTGCTTTCGTTGCAGATGCATCTTCCACCAGCTTGATGATCTGGGAAAGTGTGGTATCCTCTCCGACTCTCGTTGCCCTGCAGCGAAGAAAGCCTGACTGGTTGATCGTGGCAGAACGTACCATATCCCCTTCTGCCTTATCTACCGGAATACTTTCACCTGTAATGGCAGCTTCATTGACTGCACTGTTTCCTTCTATGACCTGTCCGTCTACCGGAATGTTTTCTCCCGGTCTGACAACAAAAATATCACCCTTCTGTACTTCATCAATGGAAACAGTAACTTCTTTTTCATCCCTTTCCAGCACTGCCGTCTTCGGTGCAAGTGAGATCAGGGATTTTAGAGCATCCGTTGTCCTGCCCTTCGATCTTGCCTCCAGCATTTTGCCGACCGTGATCAGCGTCAGTATCATCGCAGCCGATTCAAAATAAAACTCCATCATATATTCCATGACAAGCTCTGTATTTCCATCCGTCTGTGCCCTTGTCATGGCAAGCAGTGCGTAGACACTCCAGACAAACGATGCCATGGAACCCATGGCTACCAGCGTATCCATATTCGGGGATCTGTGCCACAATGCTTTAAAGCCGCTGATAAAAAACTGCTGGTTGATCACCATGATGATGGCTGCCAGAATCATCTGTACCAGCCCCATTCCCACATGGTTATCTGTAAACCAGGCAGGCAGCGGCCAGCCCCACATCATATGTCCCATGGAAAAATACATGAGTACGATCAAAAATGCGACCGATGCGATCAGACGCTTTTTTAAAAGCGGTGTCTGTGTATCTTCCAATCCTGTTTCTGCTTCCTTTTTATCTTCCTTTGCATTCTTTAACGATGCACCATAGCCTGCTGCTTTGACTGCCTCTATGACCGCACTGCTTGCCGCCGTTCCTTCCACACCCATGGAATTGGTCAGCAGACTGACTGAACAGGCAGTTACGCCCGGCACTTTGGAAACCGCTTTTTCCACTCTGGCACTGCAGGCGGCACAGTTCATGCCGGTTACATGATATTGTTCCATCTTTCTTTCACCCTTTCTGTGCTTTTATTTCATAAGCTTCTGTAGTGTTTTCATCAGTTCATCCACAACTTCTGTCTTTCCTTCCTGAATATCCCTTACAACACAGGAATGGATATGGCTCGATAAAAGTTCCTTATTAAAAGCATTCATGGCTGCACTGACCGCCGATGACTGCACCAGAATATCATTGCAGTAAGCATCGTTTTCCAGCATTTTCTGAATTCCCCGGATCTGTCCTTCAATACGGTTTAAGCGGTTCATCAGCTTTTTCTTTTCTTCTGCTTCGCGCGCAGTCTTCCGCTGGCAGCAGCATGGCATTTCTTTGCATTCCGGTTCTTTTTTAGTATCTTTCATCTGCTTTTTTCTATTCCCTTTCTTCGTTATGTGTTCTGGTTTCCTTCCCTCACTTTATATACCCCCATAGGGTATTTTGTCAAGGAGAATTTTTCTCAAAAAAATAAGAGCCGTTCTCCGCCAAATTCAGATTCCAGCTGATTTCCCAGATACGTTGTCTGATCATCTAAAAATCTCACTTTTCTGCCGTTGGGCAGTTCATACTCCAGATTGATATATTTCCCTACAAGTGCATGTAATTTTTTAACTTCAGGTAATCCCTCTATATGAAGATCATTGATTTCCTGTATCACTTGTTTCTTAAATGTCTCAAACTGCCCGTTATCACTCAGTTCCTCATATCGTTTCCAGTAATCCAGCTTTGGAAGTAACTCCTGCATATAAGAACGTGCCTGTTCTTCCGTAAATTGATCATTTGCCATATTTCTGACACAGACATCAATCAGATCAGCTTTCTTGGTTCACCCAGCAGGGTATTGATCGATATGTCAAATTCCTGTGATAACCCTCTTTTGGTACGAAGTTCTAAAATAACGTCCTTAGTTTCCATCGCTTTTACCTCCCTGTTCCATATCATAACAGAAACGGATGTTGCTGGAAAGCAACCTGCTGTTTCCTTATCTGCTAATGCTTTCTTATGGCAGGCTTTGCGATACACATAAAGCGCCCCATCCCACCTGGTCATTGGGCCATATGTCATAACCAGGCAGTTGTCTGGCACCCGCAAGCAGATAGGCTTTGACCTTCTCTCCATATAAAAAAGGATCTCTGCCCTGTACAATACCGTATTCCATCAGAAGTGCCGCTGCAGCTGTCACGAAAGGCGTTGCATAGGAGGTTCCGCTCACCATGGTTCCACTCTCTCCCTCTCCGATCCTGATATTGACACCGGGCGCTGCCAGATCCGGCTTGCTGTTTTCCGCGCCTCTGTTTCCTGCTTCTCCTCTTCCGGAAAAAGCCGCATAGGATCTGGCATAAGCATTGTAAGCACCCACCGTGATCACCTTTTGTGCCGTTGAAGGGATCGTCAGTGTCAGCGCCGGAGACGGCAGGAGAAACCTTGTATTTTCGGAACGCACTACGGCAGATGGCATATACAGACGCACTTCTCCGTTCACAATACGCTGCGGCGTGATCTCAACCGTCCAGATCCCTGTATCCAGATATGTTTCCACCGGGATAAAATCTATATAAACCTCTTCACGCGTCCGGTAAGGCTGTGGCCTGCCGCTGAAGATCAGAAGCTGCGTCTGTTCCATGACAGTCTGCTGCGCCTCCCCTTCTGCCGCCTGATCCCGGATCAGATAACGGATTCCCGCCGGCGATATGATGGAAATATCCATCTGATCCGCATACCATTTCCAGATCTGCAAAGAAAAGCTGCTCTCATATGTGCCCATGGCAAACGAGATCCGCTGTATTTCATTTTCGGTAAGTTTTCCCGCAAAGTGTCCGGCGGAAGCACCTTCATTACCCGCACCCACACAGATCACATTTCTGCCGACCTCTGTGATATTATCGATAAAACGTTCCAGCAGGGAGGAGCCGTCGTGTGCCCCATAGGTATTTCCATAACTTAAATTAATTGCCACAGGCATATTTTCCGCCTGCGCCTTCTTTGCCACATAAGTAAAAGCCCGAAGCAGTGACGTTGTAGAAGGATATGCGCCACGCGCCGTATCCAGTTTTACAACGATCAGTTCACTTCCCGGTGCTCCCTGTACTGCGATCTTTGCCACATTCGTCCCATGTCCTGTCACATCGGATGTCAGCCGCTCACCATTCTCCTGCAGATTAGTATTGAGTATCTCCCTGCTGTATTCCACACCTGTGAAAAATCCCTGCGGTGGTCTTTCTCCTGTTTCCGCATCCGCCTGCTTTCCCTGATCCCACAGCCATGCGATCTTTGTTGTTCCGTCAGCATAACGGAACAACGGATCTCTATAATCAATACCCGAATCCAGAATTGCCATATACACCCCCTGCCCCGATAACGCCATTCCGGAAACAGGCTGCAAAAGGGAATAAAAACAAGAAGCTCTGAGTCCTGCAGTTACCTGCGGAAAGAGCTTCTTTGGTTTTTCGATAAATTCAATTTCTTCCATCCGGGAAAAAGCACTGATCAGATTTTCCGGGATCGTTACGATCGCGTACCCTGCGATCAGAGGCTCCACCCGGATACTGCCCGTCAGCCTGTCAAGATTGCCGTTATATTTCACGATCAGTTCCCATGTATTTTCCGCCGGTGTATAACCGGTATCCAGATTGCCTGACCTTTCCCGCATCCGGGCAGGTGTATCAAGCGCAAGGGAAAGCTGATCTTCCAGCTTCTGATTTGCCATGTTTTCCTCAGCTTTTTATCATTACTATATGCATTTTCCAATGAAATTCTACTCAATAACCCCTGTGTAAATCCCGGTCCGTTTACTATCCAGCTTTGCTTTTGCACCGCTCACAAACGCACCTCCTGCCGGCTGGAAATAAATTTCAATCTTATCGATCCTGCCCGCATACTGCCAGTCGGACACCTTCACTGCCAGATTGACGTATTCCTCTGCCGGTATCACTTTTTCTGCTTCCAGCACATTTTCTCCGCTGCAGAACCGTAATTTGACAGTGACCTGTCTGTTGGTGCTGCCCATTACCTGCAGTCTTGTCACAAAGTAAGGCTGCATCGTAAAGCTGACCGGTACATCATATTTTTGGGAAAAGCCCCAGGAAACATTTTTATTCAGTCCCGATCCTCTGTAAGAAAGTGTCTGGCTCCCGGATCCCTGCAGGCTCACAGGTTCCACATACTTCGCCACAATTTTTTCCTGCTGCAGCACCTCTGTCGAATCCATATGCCGCATTGCCAGAAAACGGTTTTGTGAAAATCCCGGAATCAGGCTCTCCCAGCTTGCCGCTCTGATATAATTCAATGCAAAATCCGTCCATTCACTGCTTTTTGCCGTATCCATATATTTGAAAACATACCATGCATACTTTTTACGATCCGCCCATTCATCCGGATGCAGGCTGTCCCCATAGGTTGTCCACAGTCCAGTCCTGATATTCTGCCTGAGCTCCACCTCGTTATCCACGTGGCGGGAAATAATGAGTGCATCTACCATGTCATTGCTTTCCGCAATGTAATAGGCATAGGCGATCGCTGCAGCCTGGATCTGTTCTGACTGTCCGGAAGAAAAGCCGGTTTCCGACAGCAGAATACGTGTATTCTTCCCATATGTTTTCTTCACATAATTCGTCATAACGGAAAGATTTGCCATCGTAATGACCTTCGCTTTTGCTCCCTTTCCTGCCAGTCCGCTTGTATCGTTCCAGAAGTCCGCCGTGGTCAGCGGATAAGAATATGGATGGTAAGCAATATGAAATCCAATATTTCCTTCTTTTTCCAGTTCCTGTGCAAACTGATTTAAGAATTTTTTACCGGAATATACCCCTGTTGTCGTCCTTGTCCAGTTATTATCCAGTGAAATGTACACTCTTGCATTCTGGTACATACTCTTCATACAGGTCGCCACCAGTCTGTATTCATCTGCGTAAGCCGCAGCATACTCCTGTATGTTTTTCAGTCCGGCATAGTTCCAGTCCCGGTAAGCATTTACCTCGTTTCCCACTACCCAGTTCGTCACATAGGCATTTCCGCTGTAGCGTTCTGCCAGGAAAGTGCAGGCTGCTTCCAGCTGCAGCCTTGCTTTCTTTGACTTTGTGTTAAACATATAATATTGATGTCCCTGGCTTCTTCCTTTCGGTGCGATCAGATACGTCAGATCACTTCTGTAGCCCAGAAGCAGAATCCCGGTCACAACCATATTTTCCGCCCTTGTCTTCAAAAAAAGCGAATCATATCCCTGTACCGCAGATCTGGAAAACCAGTAAGTTTTTCCATTATATTCATAAGAAATTCCTTCCTGTGCATTGTGCTGCCCGGCAGTTGCGATAATGTCTGACAGAATGATATTGTACGCCGTATTTTTAACCCCCAGTTCCTCCACATCGGGCATCATATCCGCATTGATCTGCAGTCCCTTCTTAGATGGCGCTGTCGGAAACGGATAAGAAAAATAAGCTGTCTTTTCCGGATTGGTAATGTACATGGCATCACTGAGTATTATGTATTTTCTGCCTTTTTTCACTGCTACAACAAACTTTTTCTGCAAAACAGAGTTCTTTGTCTCCTTTTGCAACGGAAAGGTAAAGGTCACACTTTTCTTCTTTGCGACTTTTGCAACCGGCTTCAGCCCTCTTACCTTACTCTGATAGGAATCCAGCGCAAACAGATAATAATATTCGTCACTGCTCTTCACTCTTTTCTTTATCTTTGCAGTGGCTTTTACCGTAGAGGCATCCGACAGCTTTACATGACTGAGCTTTGCCGTTCCTTTCTCCGCCTCGATCTCTGCTACACCTTTTTTGATCGTGATCTTCTTTTTGCTGCTGTATTTACCATAGATTTTTTTCCCGTTTTCATCTGTTTTATAAGCACGGACTTTCACATAATATGTTTTCCCCTGCGGCAATTCTGTCACATCTGCCTTAGTCTTTTTCACATCCAGTACAACCTTTGATGCTGTCAGGGTACGATTTGTTGCATAAACGATTTCATAGCCCTTTGCACCTGTTACCTTCTGATAACGGATCCGCAGCTTTCCCTTTGCAGGATTTGTCAATGTCAGTTTTTTTACCTGCGCAGGTTTTTTGACACTTTTTGTAAAAACAGCCGCCACAGTTTGTCCGATATTCTTCACAACGGTTGTTGCAGCCTGCAGGGAAAAACCTGCCGTCTGATCTGCTGCCAGATCACTGCTTTCATCCGCCGCATTCCGGCTGATTGTATTATCACTGACAGAATCATCGCTGACTGTATTATCACTTATTGTATTGTCACTGACGGAATCACCGCTGACCGTGTTATCACTGACGGAATCGCCGCTGACCGTGTTATCACTTAACGAATCACCACTGACTGAAATGGTTTCTGTATCCGATCTAGAATCATGGGCATTTCTGTATAACAGACTTCCGGCATATCCTTCCGAAACCGGAAATGCCGTCACCGGTTCTGCTATCAGTATTATAGTTAACATAAAGCACATTATGGAAACAAATCTTTTGTTCATTAAAAAACTCCTTCTCCGGTAAAGAATTTCAACATCATTTTGACCATGGCATCTTTTTATGATACCATAGTAAGAAGTGGAATGAAAGTGTATTAGGGAGCAAACAAATGGAAAAAAACAACAAAGAAACAATACAGGTCCGTGAGGATCTGTATGAGATGAAACAGCATGGCAGTCTTGACTACCCTGTTGCAGTATACCGCATTGACCTGAATATGATGTATCTGAATCTGATCCACTGGCACTGGCACAGTGAGCTTGAACTGATCATTATAAAAGAAGGAAGCGCTGAATTTTCAGTCGGAGACAATACATATGTCTTATCTTCCGGAGATACATTGTTTATCAATCGTAATGTGATGCACTCCGTGCATCCGCATAATGAGCAGGACTGCATTTTCTATTCAATTGTATTCAGTCCCACTTATATATTCGGCTACGGACATTCTGTTTTTTCGTCCGCCTATCTTCTGCCGGTCATCAACACCCCCGGTCTTCGTTCATATGTCATGAATGATAAAAAAGAGGATGATCACTCTATTTCCATGCTGACCGGTGAGATCATCAAGATCAATCTGCAGAAATCCTTTGGCTATGAGCTTCTGACCAAAAGCTACCTGATCCAGATCTGGCTGCTTCTGCTGAACCACATCCAGGATCTGCCGCATGATCATATCCCGGCTTATGATCCGCAGGTTGCACTTGACGAATCCAGAACAAAATCTGCTATCACTTATATCATGGAACATTATGAAGAGCCGATCACATTGCAGGATATCGCAGACAGTATCCATATCAGCAAAAGCGAATGCTGCCGCTGTTTTAAGCGTTGTCTGCAGCTGACTCCGTTCGACTATCTGTTGAAATACAGGATTTATTCTGCTGTCGATCTGCTTGCCCAGGATAACAGCTCCCTTTCGATCTCAGATATTGCACTGAAGGTCGGCTTTAATTCCAGCAGCTATTTCAACAAGCTTTTCAAGAAATATATTGGCTATACGCCTTCTGCCTACAAAAAAATACTGGCACAGAACACCGAGCATATCGCGGTCGAAGCAAAGGACTCGCTCTATTATTCCGGTCTTCTGTCCCAGTAGGGTATCCACTATCCAAATCTTATTCGGCGATACAGACTGTATTGCGTCCGGCTTCTTTTGCCTGCTGCAATGCAGTCTCTACATGTGCCAGATTCTCATCGGACGATTTTTCATAATCCAGTTCACAGACACCAAAAGACATTGTCACATGGATCTCATGCCCTCTGTGTGTAAAAACAGTCTCTTCGATCGTTTTTCGCAGGGCATCTGTTTCCTGCTTTGCCTGCTCGGCGGTCTTTCCGGATAACAGCAGCACAAACCGGTCGTTTTCCCACCGGATCACTTCATCGTCGATCTCCACATGATACAGCATCAGATCCGCGATGCTTCGAAGGACTTCATCGCCGCCTGCAGATCCGTAGATCTGATTGGTGATATCAAAGAAGTCAATATCTCCCATTGCAACCGATACCGGATGTGCGATCAGATACGGCAATACCCTTTTATTGTAATATTCATAAAACCCCCTGCGGTTCCGCAGCTTTGTTGTCAGATCCGTCTGGTTTTCGGAAAGAAGCAGATACGATTCCAGTGTCTTGCCACAATAAACGGCTGCCAGTGCCAGTCTCTTTTCATCTTCCTCCGTAAACACCCCGACAGATCCGTCTTCGTTTAACTTGTTGATTGCCTGATAAGCACCAATCACCTGACCACGGGAATCCGTCACAGGCATGCAAAGCACCGATCTCGTATCGTAGCCGCTGCTTCTGTCAACAGAACTGTCAAAACGCGGATCTGCACCGGCATCATCAGTCAGGATCGTCTTTCCCGTGGTAATACTGGCTCCCACAATACCTCTTCCTTCCGGAACCGTGATCTTTGCATGATCCAGCGCTACGATTGTCCAGTGTTCTCCCTTTCTCTTATCCCAGAACCAGAAAGAGGCACGATCTGCGTTGACGAGCGTTTTCCCCATTTCTGTCAGCGTCTGGATAGTGGCAGAAAATTCCTTCTCATCCACAAGACGGTTCATATAGTAAAATATTTTTTCAAGCAGCAGTTCCGCATTCCGTTCCTTTTCAGCCATAGTTAAGTCTCTCTGTCCTATCTGATGAAGTTCGTTTTATTGTTATATTCATTTACCGGAATGGAAATACCGGTATTTTTGCCTGCTTCAATGCACTTCAGAAGCCATGCCATATTTCTGCCAAGATTACGCATTACCTGCAGTCCTTCCGCATCCTGCAGTACTTCCTCCGGCTTATTGCCATGCACCATGTTCCAGTATGAGGAAGATACAACCGGCATTTCCGCGATCGTAAAATATTTGTTCATGGCATCGATAGAAGCCGTTGTTCCGGCTCTTCTTGCAGAGGCGATCGCTGCACCGGGTTTATGCATAAAATACTTTTTGCCTGCGTAGAACATCCGGTCAAGTGCTGATAACACTCTTCCGCTTGGATGCGCATAATAAACAGGTGTACCAAAAATAAAACCGTCACATGTCTTTGCCTTTTCCAGAATTTCATTGATGCAGTCATCGTGAAATACACACTGTCCATCCAGCTTTGTACAACCGAGACAGCCAATGCAGTCTCGCAGAGGACCGCCGCCTAAACATACGATCTCACTGTCGATTCCTTCCTCTTTTAATGCCTTCGCAATTTCCTGCAAAGCTGTCGCCGTACAGCCGTCTGGCTTTGAACTTCCGTTTACCATTAAAACCTTCATTGTGATTCCTTCTTTTCTTCTTTTTCTATCATTTACCGTATCTTTTTATCCCGCAGCCCGGCAGCTCATGCAACCGGTACAACCGCATAAAATGTCAGATCCGCATTGCTGTCATTGATCAGGGAATGGGCATGTCCCTGTGGGCAGTAATGGCAGTCACCGGCTTTTAAGCGGATCTCCTCTTCGTCATATAATACCTTGCCTTCTCCTGCTGTGATAAAGATCACCTCATAATCTTCGGTGTGCTTATGATAACCGATAGATGCACCGGGGATCAGTCTGCCGCTCATGATCTTGCAGGCTTCATCGCCGTAGCGTTTTGCCCTGTATTCCTTTTCGCCGCCTTTAAATGCCGGCAGTACTTCTTCTTCCATATCTGCAAATGCAATTTTCATTTTCGTGCCTCCTGCTTATTATTTACAACCTTTTTCTTCGGTGTTGCATCTATTTATCATTATATCTGCTTTCCCCTTATATTTCAATGCCGGGCGCACTTTTCCCGGCTCTTTCCCGCCGATTATTTTCATTGCTTTCTTTCATCTTATTCAGTATAATAAAAGTGTTGCGCTGTAGAAATTTTCTATATAAATGTATTGGCGCAGCTTTATTTCACTAGGAGGATTTATATTCATGGAAAGAGAAAAATTCGGATCCCGGCTGGGATTCATCCTTGTATCCGCAGGCTGTGCGGTCGGGCTTGGAAATGTGTGGAAGTTTCCTTATATGTGCGGGCAGTACGGCGGTGCTGCATTTATTGCAATTTATCTGGTATTTCTGGCAATTCTGGGCTATCCGATCATTGTCTGCGAGTTTGCAGTCGGCAGAGGCAGCCAGAAAAGCTGCGCCACTTCCTTCCGTAAATTAGAGCCAAAGGGCAGACGCTGGCACTATAACGGCTATATCGGAATGGCAGGCTGCTATTTACTGATGATGTATTACACAATGGTAACCGGCTGGATGCTGTATTATTTTGTACGCTATCTGACAGGTTCCCTGACAAGCCAGTCTATGACAACCGAACAGGTTTCCGCTTACTTTGGCAGTATGCAGGCTTCTCCGGGCACGATGATCCTTTTTATGATCATTGCAGTTGTCTTATCGTTTGCCATCTGCTCCCTTGGTCTGAAAAACGGTGTGGAACGTATCACAAAGGTAATGATGATCTGTCTGTTTGGACTGATCCTCGTTCTTGCAGTTCACTCCTGCTTACTGCCGGGCTCCGGCGCCGGTATCAGATTCTATCTTGTACCTGATTTTGCTGCCATGCAGGCAAAGGGCATCGGTAATGTCATCTTCGCGGCCATGTCACAGGCATTCTTCACCCTCAGCATCGGTATTGGTGCCATGGCGATCTTCGGCAGTTATCTGGATAAGGAACGCTCTTTATCCGGTGAAGCACTCAGCATCACACTTTTGGATACCTTTGTTGCACTGATGGCAGGTCTTATCATCATCCCTGCCTGCTTCTCCTTTGGTATCGAACCGGATGCAGGTCCATCCCTGATCTTCATCACGCTCCCGAACATCTTCAACCAGATGGCGGGCGGACGGATCTGGGGAACCCTGTTTTTCCTGTTTCTTTCCTTTGCGGCACTTTCTACAGTGATCGCGGTATTTGAAAACATTATTTCCTTTGCCATTGATCTGTGGGGCGTTTCCAGAAAGAAGGCTGTCATTTGTAATGTTGTCGCTGTCATCCTGCTTTCCATCCCATGTATTCTCGGTTTTAATGTCCTTTCCGGATTTCAGCCGCTCGGACCGGGATCCAACATCATGGATCTGGAAGATTTCCTTGTTTCCAGCAATCTTCTGCCGCTTGGCTCCTTGTGCTATGTCCTGTTCTGTACAACAAAGCATGGCTGGGGCTGGGATAATTTCATCCACGAAGCAAATGCAGGAAACGGACTTCCATTCCCTGCAAAGATGCGTTACTACATAACATGGGGACTTCCCCTTATTATTGTTATTATCTACTTAAAAGGCTATTATGATCTGTTTGCACCAAAGGGACTTCGTTATCTGATCCCATGGATGTGTATTGCAGTTGCGTTCCTTGCTTTTATCTTCTGGATTGCCACAAGTCACAGCAAAAAACAGAATGCAGATGATTAATGTACCGTATTGCATACCAGCTCATCTCCGCTCAGGATCCTGGTATCTCCGTTCGGTATGATCGTCTGGGCGCCTCTCCGGACTAAAATGATCAGGCTGTTTTTCGGCAGCCGGATCTCACAGAGGCATTTATCCCGCCATGCGTGTGTGTCATCGATATGGATCTGGGTCAAATGGATATCATCTTTTCCCGCATACGCGGTTGCGCCAAGTACAAGCACATCACCTTCCCGAAGCACTGTATCACCGTTTGGTACAGTGCTTTTTTCACCCGGATGATTCAGAAAGACAAGCAGTGTTCCCGGCGGCAGATTCAGGTCCTTTACCATCAGACCGGTCCACGGATGTCCTTCGCTGACAGGAATATCAATAAAATGCACATCCGTTTCTTCACTGTAATCCGTAAAGGTCGTCAGGATATCCCTGCTCTCATCGATCATATGCAGCTTTTTCGCACAGAAAGGTAGCAGACTGCCCTGAAACAGTATGGATACGAGTACCACACAAAATACAATGTGGAACAGGTCATGGGAAAGCACTGCGCCGCTTCTTGTTGCCATAATGGCAAATACAATGGAAGCAGCTCCGCGCAGTCCCGCCCATGCGGTCAGAAGCTGCTGCTGCGGTTTTGCCCGGAGCGGTGTCAGTATCAGAGCCACGGCTAACGGTCTTGCAACAAAGGTCAGGAACAGTGCGATCAAAAGTCCCGGAATACAGACCGCCAGGATCTTGGACGGAAAAGACAGAAGTCCCAGCATAAAGAAAATAAACATCTGCATGAGGCTCGTCAGTCCGTCAAAGAAATTGACAAGTACTTTTTTATGACTGACATTGCGATTCCCGAGAATAATGCCCATCAGATACGCACTCAGATACCCATTTCCGCCGATCGCGGACGGCAGTGCATAGGCTAAAAGTGCTGCTGCCAGCACAAATGCCGTATCGAATCCGCTCACGCCGAAATCGATGCGCTCCAGCATAAAACCGGTCAGAAGTGCCAGTAATATACCGATCACAGCCCCAAACATCACCTGTGCAAATACCATGCCCAGAATATCAAATGCCATGCCTTTTGCATTACCCTGCATTACAGTCAGGATAATGACAGTCAGCATATAGGCAAAGGGATCGTTGGAACCGCTTTCCACCTCGAGCAAGGAGTCTGTATTGTTTTTCAGGGATAACTTTTTACTACGCAGCACAGAAAACACACTCGCTGCATCTGTGGAGCCGAGAACCGCTCCTACGAGAAGACCTTCCAGGAGGTCAAAGCCCAGTGCGAAGTGGCAGAACAGACCGGTCAGAACCGCTGTCAGAACCGTGCCCACACTGGATAAAAGAAGTGCCTTGCCGGCAACCGGCTTTGCCGCCTTCCATCTGGTACCGAAACCGCCGTAAAACATAATAAAGATCAGGGCTATGGTACACATATTTTCGGCAAAAGCAAAGTTGTCGAACGGAATATGTAAAATACCCTCCGAACCAAACAGCATACCAAGCAGGATAAACGCAAACAGCATCGGAACACCGATCCTGCTTGTCAGCCGGTTACAGAGAATACAGGTTAAGATCACACAGGAACCAAGTAATAATAGTTTAATCATAATCCGCCTTTCTTTTTCTTTCCATTTTGTACCATTATAGCATAGGCCAGCTGCTACCCCAAGTTAAGATTCCCTAAACATTTGGCACTGCTGTCCGTTCCGACGTAAAAATGATAACAGCCGGTTCTCAGGCACATCCGTCCGGACAGGCAGTCATATCCCTGCAGATCATCTGCAGAAACTGTCAGGCGGAGCTGTCTTTTTTCGCCCGCCCGCAGGAAAACCTTCTCAAAGCGGCATAGTCTCCGTACTTCCTCTTCATAGGCAGCATAGATCTGTACCACTTCACTGCCTGCCCTCTTTCCTGTATTTTGAATGGTAACGCAGAGCACGGCTTTTTCCGCTTCTCCCTGTCCACATTCCAATGCCTCCTCCGTCAATGAAAAAGTTGTGTAAGACAAACCAAAGCCAAATGGGAAAAGCGGCTGTTTTCTATCCGCAAGCAGCTTACGATACCCTGCCAGTCCCAGATACTCCTGCTGTCTGGCAGACCAGTCTACCTGCGGCAGATCTGCCTCGCTCTGCGGTATCACAAACGGCAGTTTTCCGCCCGGATTTTCTTTGCCAAACAGTATATCTGCCAGTGCATGACCGCCTTCCATGCCCGGATAGTAAGCCATGAGCACCGCACCTGTCTGCCCGATCCAGTCTTCCATTGTAAAGGAACTGCCTCCAATGAGCACCACTATTGCATCCTGTCTGATCTGTGCCACTGCGGATAAAATTCCCCTGTCATGCGCCGGAAGTGCGATCCCCTGTGTCCTGTCACCGCCCATGCTTTTGACATACAGCTCTTCCATATCCGCATAGACATATTCACCTTCCTCCGCTGCACTGTTTCCCGCTACAACGATCACAGCATCCGCTTCTTTTGCCAGCCTCTTGCAGTGAGAAAGACTTTCTCCCCGGTAATAGATCACTTCCTGTCCTGCCTGCTCTAAGATACCCTGCAGGATCGTCACCTGATAAGGCGGATACACCTGACTGGATCCACGGTCTCCCGTTACATCCTCATCCGCCAGTCTGCCGAGTACAACAATCTTATGGCATCTGCCGGAAAGCGGCAGGATACCATCCTGATTGCGCAGAAGTGTGATCCCTGCCAGTGCACTTTTTTTCGCAAGCTGCCTGTCATCCCAGAGCTGTCTTTCCACATCGATCTTTCCGTACTGCCGGATCTTCTCATCATGTGCCAGAAGTGTCCGCACGATCCGAAGCGCCGCCTCATTGATCACTTTCTCGGAAACACTGCCCGTCTGCACGGCTTCCAGAAGCTTCTTCCCATAATAATACGTATTCGGCATTTCCAGATCCATGCCCGCATTTGCCGCTGTGACAGTATCCTTGATCCCCCAGTTGAAATCACTTAAGGTAAATCCGTCAAACTGCCAGTCTTCTTTTAAAACTTCGCGCAGCAGATAGGGATTCTGTCCGCACATCTGTCCCCGATAGCTGTTATAGGAGCTCATCACAGCACCTGCCCCTGCTTCCACACATCTTTTAAACTGTGATAAAAAAACTTCCTGCTCTGCCTTTTTGTTACATGTTATGTCAACTTCAAAACGGGCATTTTCCATAGAGTTGAAGGCAAAATGCTTCACGCAGGCGATCACTCCTGTTGCCTGTACGCCTTCTACCAGCGCCGCTCCCATTTCTCCCAGTAAATACGGATCCTCCCCAAAGGTTTCCTGTGCCCTGCCCCAGCCCGGATGGTACGGCAGATTCACACATACACCGCCGAACAAGTTAGCACCTGCTAACAGCACTTCTGCACCGATCGCTTCTCCGATCTCTTTTTCCAGTGCTGTGTCAAAGGACGCCCCCCGCATCGCTTCTACCGGAAAGCACGTATACATTTTTCTGCCGCAGACAACACCTCTGGTGCCATCGGCAAATAAAACCGGTGGTACTTTTCCGTCTATTCCGCCTGCCCGGTACGGTACTTCGTTATAATGCGTATTGACCTTTTTCTGAATGGATTTCCTGACCTCTTCCATCGTCCGAAGCCCACTCATCAGATATATTTTTTCTTCCAAAGACAGCTTTTGCACGATCTGCTCTGCCTTTTTCGTAAATGTATTTCGATAGGCTCTGTAATCTGTTGTTTCCTGCTTACTCATGTTGCCTTATTACCTCCCGCAAAATCGCCCTTGCCTCCGGAATACTGAAATCCAGATAGCCCTTCAGGACATCATTATGACTCTGGTGTTGTCCCTTCTCTCTGAATTCCTTCGGCGTCAGCCCTGTTTTCTGGTGAAAAGTACGGTAAAATGTCTTTTCTGATCCAAATCCACAGGCATCCAGTATATAACTCATATTTTTATTCGTATTTTTCAGAAGCTCCTTTGCCTTTTCCAGCCGCAGGTCATCGATCACTTCTTTGATCGTCATGCCCAGCACTGCCCGGCTGCTCCTGTCCAGCGTCTTTCTGCTCATTCCCAGCTTATGGCACAAAAGCTCCGCCAGCTCATCTTCTGCCATATATTCTTCAATGTAGGAAATTGCCTGAATGATCGTCTCCCTGCCATCCTCCGCTGCGTTGTCCCGATAGCGGATATCATAGACAGCATAATCAAACAGATCCGCGATCAGGCAGCAGAGCTCTGCCCTGACACGGAATCTGGCATGTTTTTCCTCGTTTAATGTTTCATAGGCAATCTTTGCCATCCGTCTGAAAAAATGCTGATAGCCGATCTCCGGCTCATCCTCTGTCACACTGCTTACATAAAACCGGATTTCCGATGTATCTTTATCATCCGCATGAAACAGCTCCGGCTTGATCTGCAGGATCATACAGAGGTTTTCTTCCTTCTGCGGATTCTGAAAAGCATGGATCTCGTTTGGATTGATCAATAGCAGATCTCCCTGCGAAAGAAGGCATTCCTCCGACTGGATATGCACACTGATGCTGCCCCGCAGGACACCCAGAAGCTCATATTCATTATGCCAGTGAAATGTGCTGCTTTCGATCGGTGTCACAAATGCATTCACCAGCAGATTGGAATCATAATTGATACTTTCATAAACAGAATACATAACAGCCTCCTTACTTCTTTTCAGACATACTTCACGCTCTATAACTGTTCTGTAATCAGTATAACGAAAAACGGGGCTGCAAACAATATTGCAGCTCCGTTTTCCTGCTTAGGGTTTCTATTTGTTTTCTTTCTTTTCTGCAAGACCTGCTGCGATCTGTGGATAGATCTTATCCAGATTACAGAAGAATAATGTAACAAGTCCGATCACGATCAGAACTGCCGGTACAAATGTAAATACGGATTTGATACCTGCGATCGTTGCTGCTGTCTGTGCTGCAAGCTTTCCGTCATATGCTGCCCATGCAAGTCCCCAGCCGACTAATGCGGAACCAAGACCTGCACCAACCTTCATACCGAATGAAGTTGCGGAGTTTGTCAGACCATCCAGACGGACACCTGTTTTCCATTCGCCGTAGTCAACAACGTCAGCTACCATTGCAAACAGTCCTGCATTATGTGGAATACCGCCGATACCAAGGCAGACCAGACCGATCACTGCTGTTGTAAAGCTTGTCTGTGTCAGACCCATGATCAGGACACCTGCCAGCTCGATCACATAACCGATCATCATGCTCTTCCATTTACCAAGTAACTTATTGATATATGGATAGATCAGGTTACCGATCAGCTTCGGTAAAATAAAGCAAAGTGTTAAAGTACCCATCAGACCTGCGTTGCCAAGTACGTCTCTTGCATAGTAAATACGAAGTCCGTTGTTGACGCCAAGTACTGTATAGTTGATAACAAATACGATAGCCAGTAATAAGAAATATTTGTTCTTGAACAGGATCTTAAAAGATTCCCAGACACTCATCTTGTCTTTTTCTTCTGCTTTTGCAGAGTTCTTTTCAATATTGGTACGTTCCTTTGTGCCAAGGAAAGTGATCAGAAGAAGTACTGCACCGATCGTACCGAAGATAGCTGCCATGCCTGTCCAGCCGAATTTTGCAACAAAGTTGTTGCAGTTGTAGTTGATGAATAATACAACTGACATTGTTACGAAGAAACGAATAGAGCTCATCGTAACACGATCCTTTGGATTCGGAGCTTCCAGAGAAAGCAGTGTGTTATATGCCAGGTTACAAGCTGTATAAACAACAACTGCCATGATCACATAACTGATACATGCATAGGTCAGTTTGCCGCCACTGGTCAGTGAACCGGGCACACTGAACATCAGCACAAGTCCGAGTCCCATCGGGATTGCTGTCCATAAGATCCATGGTCTTGCTTTACCCCAGCGGGTATGTGTTCTGTCGATGATGCTTCCCATGACCAGATCGGAAACACCGTCCAGTAATCTTGTTAAAAGCATTAAAGTACCGATTGTTGCTGCAGCCAGTCCAACGCTGTCTGTATAATATAATGTCAGATAGGATCCGATCGTTGTCCAGACAAGGTTACAACCACCATCACCAAGTGCAAATGAAATGATCTCACGCCATGAAGGTTTGTTATTCTCTTTCATAGTTTTTCTCCTTTTCTTTTGAATTTGTTTTATGCTTCCAGCCTCAGGGTCAGAAGGGAAATGCTTCCTGTTCCTTTATAAACAAGATACAGTTCCTTCTCCTCTGTAAAAGCTGTCCTGGCATCTGCCCACGTCCACTTGTCCGTTTTATGCAGATGAATTTCTTCTTTCTGTCTGCCGTTTTCCGTATAGATCTCAAGTATTCCTTCTCCGTCAGAGAGGTAGCTTACGCTAACTTTTTTTGTTTCGGCAAGATTGATATATTTATAGCCGATCAGATCCCCGTCCTTGACATTGGTTATGTAACGTTCGTCCTTTACGCTTGTCAGGTACGGGAAATCCACCTCCGGATTGGTACGTCCCAGCGAAGAAAGCGGCCCCATATGTCCGTTTGTCAGATTACAGCAGTAAACTGCCGGATATGTGGCATTACCGGATAACGGCTCCGGATTCATACCGCTTGTTGTGATCGTTACCTGTGGGATACTTCCGTCCGGTCTGAAATAAACTTTTTCCGCACACGCCTGTCTGTTGTACTGATTTAAGTAGGTATGGCGATGATAGAAAATGTACCACTGACCGTTTACACAGACAAGTCCGCCATGATTGTTTCCTACGCTCATCAGCTTATCTTCTTCTTTTCTGCCCTGATAACCGACATCCCCGTTGCTTACGATCACACCGCCGTAGGTAAATCCCTCCATTGGTTTCTCGCTGACCGCATAACAGAGCTGATGGGTATTTACGGAAGAATACACCAGATAATATTTGTCGTTGATATAACGGACGGATGGGCCTTCAAAGTACTCATTGCCTTCAAAGCTCGTGCCCTTTCCATAGTTTTTACTCGGCAGGATCACTTCCGGTCCCTTTTGTACGGTCAGCATATCATCGGCAAGCTGTAAAACGCTTCCGCCTTTTAAGTCCTGTCCTTTATATCGTGGAATATTGATCATACAGGGAGCGAATCCAAAATACAGGAAAATGCCGTCCTTTGTGCAGATCAGGGATGGATCATACGGCTGGTTCTCAGCCATCACGCGACCGTCCCCGTAATGGACTCTGCCATAAAACCGGTATTCGCCCGCCGGTGTATCGCAGACCGCTACATTGATGGAATCCTGAAACTTGATACAATAGTATAAGTAGTATCTGCCATCCGGCCCTTTTACAACGTCCGGTGCATACAGCGGCAGGACATCTTGATTGTAAGGATCCTGTTCTTTTCTGTAGATCACACCGTCACAGCGCCAGTCCGACAGATCCGTTACCGGAGCCGACCAGCAGACGTAATCCTGTTCGCAGAACTCATTGCCGTTTTCCAGATCATGGCTGCCATACACATACAATCTGTCTCCGAATACATGCGGTTCGCCGTCCGGTACATGTTCCCAAAGCGGCATGTAAGGGTTATGACATTGCTTTCTCATCTTCCTCCTCCTTTCCTTTTCAATTAACTGCTCGCAATTTATGATCTGATTATAACAAGGAGGGAGGATTGGTTCTGTCAAAGAGCTCTTGGTTTACTGTCAAAATTGGACATTTTTGTGCAGTATTGTGATTTTGTACAATGT